>ENA-OSEY01001241-OSEY01001241.1-marine-metagenome-genome-assembly--contig:-NODE-1241-length-17948-cov-4.220581_pt1 | contig 17948 bp, 18 predicted proteins | sample MGYA00248465_ERZ534230 | MGnify/ENA primary metagenome ERZ534230 (study PRJEB26409, sample SAMN06344110) | marine metagenome | isolation source: Sea water from surface | place: Atlantic Ocean:Southern...
ATGTTCCACCGAGCCTGTTACAGTCTGAATACGATGTTGTAGTTAAATCGATTGCTGAGCCTCATGACCATAACAATAATGATGACCATGATAATACGCACTCAGCTGATGAAGGTTTAAATGATGAGCAAAAAGAAGAAGCACGGACAGTGGCCACACGGCGCGTTCGATTGGGCCTGTTGCTCACTGAAATAGGCCAAAGCAATAACATCCAGGTCAGCGAAGAGGATATCAAGCGTACTGTGATCGAACAATCTAGTCGTTTTCCGGGTCAGGAGCAGGAAGTAATCCAATATTATCAAAACAATCCTGATGCAATGCAGCAACTCGCTGGGCCGATGTTTGAAGAGCTTGTAATGGATTATATCCTTGAAATGGCGAAAGTCACAGACATTGAAATAACTGCAGAAGAGCTTTACGCAGAACCGGCAGAAAAAGGCGCTGGAAAAGGTTCAAAGAAGGCTAAATCTGCTCCTAAGAAAGCGTCGTCTAAAAAGAGCAAGACGAAAAAGGCAACAACTAAAAAAGTCGCTCCGAAAAAAGCTGCTGCGAAGAAAAATACAGCAGCAAAGAAAAAAGGGTGATGACACCCTATCAGGTTTATTTTGGACGGTCATAAAAGATGCAAAATCAAAAAAAGAAGCTAAAAAGCTTTTTCCTAATGTTGTTTCTCTAATTGATAAGCTTGCTAAAAAGAATGTAATTCACAAGAATAAAGCATCAAATCTAAAGTCAAAACTTAGTAAACTTCAATAGTTAGGAGTTCATTGAAATTAGAAATTCTTCATTACTCTTAGTTTTCTTAATCCTATCATTAATAAATTCCATTGCTTCTACTGGATTCATATCAGCTAAGTACTTTCTCATTATCCACATTCTTTGAATTGTATTCTCATCGAGAAGAAGATCATCCCTTCTTGTGCTTGAAGAAACCAGGTCAATCGCAGGAAATATTCTTCTATTTGAAATTCTTCTATCTAGTTGGAGCTCCATATTTCCTGTTCCTTTAAACTCCTCAAATATAACTTCATCCATTTTCGATCCAGTCTCGGTAAGTGCAGTTGAAATTATTGAAAGTGATCCACCGTTCTCTATATTTCTTGCAGCTCCAAAAAATCTTTTTGGTTTATGAAGTGCATTTGCATCAACACCACCACTTAAAATTTTACCAGATGCTGGTTGAACTGTGTTGTAAGCTCGAGCAAGCCTTGTAATTGAATCAAGAAGTATAACAACATCATGACCACATTCTACAAGTCTTTTTGCTTTTTCAAGAACTATATTTGCTACTCTAACATGTCTGTCTGCAGGTTCATCGAATGTTGAGGCAACAACCTCACCTTTTACATTTCTTTGCATATCAGTCACTTCCTCTGGTCTCTCATCAATCAATAAAATAATTTGAAATACTTCAGGATGATTTGCAGCAATAGCATTTGCTACATCTTTTAGAAGCATTGTTTTACCTGTTTTCGGTTGTGAAACAATCATTCCTCTTTGACCCTTTCCAATCGGAGAAAAAAGATCAATTACTCTAGTTGAAACTGTACTTTGATTTAATGAAATATTAAATTTTTCTTCAGGAAATAGTGGTGTTAAATGTTCAAAGGATACTCTATCTCTAACTACACCAGGATCTAAACCATTAATTTTATTTATTTTAATGAGAGGAAAATACTTCTCTCCATCTTTTGGAGGTCTTACAGTTCCATGAACAGTATCACCAGTTTTTAAGCCAAATAATTTTATTTGAGATTGAGAAACATAAATATCATCTGGAGATGATAAATAGTTATAATCTGAGGATCTTAGAAAACCATATCCATCCTGCATAATTTCCAATACACCTTCGGAGTCAATAATTCCATCAAATTCAAAATCTGGTTCTTTATATCTCCTCCTATTATCTCTATTAAAGTTTTTATTCTCTCGATTTTTATTATTTCCGTTAGACCTGTTTTCTTTGAAATTATTTTTTGAAATTTTGCTCTCACTATCTAATTCGTCAGATTTCTTTTCTTTAGAGCTATCTAGTATTTTGTCTATAACTTGCTGTTTCTTTAGGCCCTTTAAATTTTCAATGCCAATTTGTTCAGCGATTTCATATAGTTCAGCTAATTTTTTAGCCTTAAGCATTTTAATATCGTGCATGTATAATAATGGTTTTGATTTGAAATTTGATTTGAAATATTATTAGAAAGTACTTCTTGGTAAGAAATAATTACTCAAATTTACAAATTTATTTTTAATTTGAGTTAATATCTTTAATAACTAATGACTTCGAGATATTTTATTGAGTTTTCTTATGATGGATCTAACTATCATGGTATTCAAAGGCAACCTAATTCTTTAACTATTCAGGAGGTGATAGAGGATAATTTTGGGAAGTTTATCGGCTGTCCTATTAATTTAGTATTAGCTGGAAGAACAGATGCTGGAGTACATGCTAAACAAATGTACGCTCATTTTGATACAGATATAGAATTTGATAGAAATATTTTTTGCAAAAGATTGAATAGTATGTTACCCAAAGATATCTGTATTGAATCGATTAATTTAGTTTCAAATAATGACCATGCAAGGTTTGATGCTTTATCAAGATCTTACAGGTATATTATTTCTCAGGTTAAGAACCCATTTAATCTTAAATTCTCATATTATTTAAAAGATGATCTCGATTTAAATAATATGAATAATTGTTGCAAATTATTAATTAACCATGATGATTTTAAGTGTTTTTCTAAATCTAATACAGACGTTAAAACATATATTTGTAATATATCATTTGCTAAATGGCAAAAAGTTAATAATGAGTATATTTTTAATATTACCTCAGATAGATTTTTAAGAAACATGGTGCGCTCAATTGTAGGTACAATGATTGATGTTGGAAGGTCAAAAATCTCAATTGAAGATTTTGAGATGATACTTTTATCCAGAGATCGTGGTAAAGCAGGTTTCTCAGTACCAGCGTCTGGTTTAACCTTGATTAATGTTAACTATGAAAATATTTTTTTAGAGAGTTGGAAAAAGTAAAGGGTAAAATTTTTGATTTAAACTTATTTAACAAGCTGATGGTCTTTGTTAATCCGTACAAGTTATCCTTCTATGGTGTGATGGCCTCTGCAATTATAATCTCAATACTTTCAACTTTAACACCCTATTTATTAAAAATAATTGTAGATGATTATATTCTTTTAAAAAATTATGATGGTATGCTGACATTAATAATGATAATGGTTGGAGTATTATTTCTGGAGGTTATATTCATGTATTTATTCACTTTTTATGCAAATTGGCTTGGTCAAAAGGTAATCAAAGATTTAAGAGTTAGTATTTTTCAAAAAATCATAAAATTCAAAATGTCTTTTTTTGATAATAATGCAGTTGGAAGACTTGTTACTAGGACTGTGAATGATATAGAAACAATTGCTAGTATTTTTTCTCAAGGCTTATTTACAATTATTGCCGATATACTTAAAATGCTCACAGTTTTAATTGTAATGTTAGTTATAAGTTGGGAGCTTACTCTTGTTGTCATTTCTATATTTCCTTTATTAATTTATGCTACAAGAGTTTTTCAAAAAACAATGAAAGTTGCATTTGAAAAAGTAAGAACCGAGGTTGCTAATTTAAACTCTTTTGTCCAAGAGAGAATTAGTGGAATTAAAATTGTACAAATTTTTAGTAGAGAATCACTTGAAATTAAAAATTTCCAAGAAATAAATTCAAGGCACAAAGATGCCTGGCTTAAAACAGTCTGGATTAACTCTATTTTCTTTCCTATCGCTGAAATCTCCACATCAATTTGTATAGGGCTTTTAGTCTGGTATGGAGGGTTTAATAATATTCAGGGTGATAATATCTCTCTTGGTACACTTTTCTTATTTATATCAATGTCAGGACTATTATTTAGACCTCTTAGGCAAATAGCTGATAGATTCAATACTCTTCAAATGGGAATGGTTTCAACAGAAAGAATTTTTAAAATTTTAGAGGATGATTCAATTATTCAAGATAAAGGCGTTATATCAATGGATAATATAAATGGTATGATTGAGTTTAAAAATGTGACTTTTTCTTATGTAAAAAATGAGAAAGTCATTGATGACATATCCTTTAAGGTTAACTCTGGGGAAACACTTGCCATTGTTGGTCCAACTGGAAGTGGTAAAACAACTATTACAAACCTAATTACAAAATTTTATGAATATGATAAAGGTGAGATTCTAATTGATGGAGTTAATATTAATGATTTAAAGCTAGATTACATTAGAAACAAGGTTGGAATTATACTTCAAGATGTATTTCTTTTTGCTGATACAATATTTAACAATATCGCACTTTATAATGATCAAATCTCACTTAAAGATGTTCAAAGTGCTGCTAAAAAACTAGAGATACATGAATTTATAAGTTCTTTACCAAATGGTTACAATTTTAATGTAAGTGAAAGAGGTGTAACTCTTTCTTCAGGACAAAGACAGTTAATAGCCTTTTTAAGAGTTCTGGTAAATAATCCTGATATATTAATATTAGATGAAGCTACTTCATCAATAGATTCTTATTCTGAAGATTTAATTAAAAATGCAACAAAAAAAATCACTAAAGGAAAAACATCAATAATTATTGCACATAGACTTTCAACTATCGAATCTGCAGATAAAATTATTTATATGGAAAACGGTGTGATACTTGAGCAAGGTAATCATAAAGAGCTTTTGAAAATCGAAGATGGGAAATATAAAAAACTACACAAGGAGCAGCTTTTCATGGAAGAGTTAATTTAATTTACTAAACAACGAAATACACTCTTTTGCTTCTTTAATGTCATGAACTCTTAAGATATTAGCGCCATTTTGTAATCCTATCATATTAAGAATTGATGTTCCATTTAGAGCATCATCAGGGCTTATATTTAAGAATTTGTATATCATGGATTTTCTTGATAATCCAATCAATAAAGGTTTTTTATACTTTTTAAATTCTTTCAAGTTGTTGAGAATCTGAAAGTTGTGTTCAATGCTTTTTCCAAAACCAAATCCAGGATCAATAATAATATTTTCAATATTTTGATTGTGAAACTCCTCAATCTTTGAATCAAAAAAACCAGATATTGAACTCACTACATTTTTATATGTAGGTTTTTCTTGCATATTCTCTGGATCACCCTGCATATGCATAATAACATATCCTGCTTGATATTCTTTGATAATATCTAAAAGTCTTACATCATATTTTCCTGAACTAATATCATTAATAATATTAAAACCATTTTTAAGAGCAAAATCTGCAACTACTGAATTGTAAGTATCAATAGAAAAAGATATATTTTTAAAATTACTTGTTAACTCAACTATATAATCTTTTATTAATTTTAATTCATCTTCTCCTTTTATAATCTTTGATCCTGGCTTTGAACTGACAGCTCCAATATCAATAATTTCAGCACCCTGATCGATCATTTCAGAAACACGTGAAATAACTTCTTCTAATGAACTGTATTTTCCTCCATCGTAAAATGAATCCTTAGAAAGATTGAGAATACCCATAATTTTCTGAGTATTAAAATCTATAATTTTATCATTACAATTTAATGTCATATTTTTAAGCTCTTTTCCAAATATATTAAAATCTGATATGGGAGATACAAAGTTGCAATATCAAAGAGTAATAAGTAAATCAAGAAAAATTTTCGAAGATAAAAATAGCGACTATGGATCATCATGGAGAATTTTAAGAGTAATTTCATTGGTAGATCAAATACATATTAAGGCTCAAAGAATAAGGAACCTACAAAATAATATTTCAAATAAAATTGATGAAGGTCAAATTTCAGAATTCTATGGGATAATAAATTATTCTATAATGGGTCTTATTCAGCTTGAGATTGGAGTAGTTGATGAACCAGATTTGAAGCTTGATGATATTTTTGAACTATATGATACAAAAGTATCTGAAACATTTGATCTAATGTTAGCAAAAAACCATGATTATGGAGAGGCTTGGAGAGATATGGAAGTTATTAGTTTGACAGATCTTATAATCCAAAAAATATTTAGAATGAAAAGTATCTTAAAAAATGATGGAAAGACATCTGTAAGTGAGGGAATTGATGCTAACTTTCAAGACATTTTAAACTACTCAGTTTTTGCACAAATTTTATTAAAAGAATAAATTAAATGAAGAAAAAAATAATTATTGGTAATTGGAAAAATTATTTAAATTATGAAGAGTCAATTCATCTTTCAAAGAAGATATCTAAGATCAATATTTCAAATAATGTTCGGGTTATGGTATCACCTAATCACTTATATTTAAATGAGATTAATCAAATTTTTAATGAAACTAATATTGAAGTTATAGCTCAAAATGTAACATCTTCAGAATCTAAATCTGACACTGGTGGAATAACAGTATCAAATCTTAAAAATTTAAATATAAAAAGATCAATTGTCGCTCATTCAGAATCAAGAATTAGAGAAAAGAATCCTCAAAAGGTTCTCGAAGAAATTATTCCAATAGCTTATCAATTTGTATTATGTTTTGAGGAGATTGATCAAATTCCATTTAATTTACTTACTAATAAATTTGAGATTATTCTTGCTTATGAGCCTGTATGGGCTATTGGAACAGGAGAGACCGCTTCTATTGATCATATAAATGAAATTCACAAAAAAGTTAAGTTAAAACTTGAAGATTTATCACTTGAGATACCTATTCTTTATGGTGGCAGTGTTAATCCGTCTAATTCTAGAGATATTCTTAAATCTGACTATGTTGATGGAGTATTGGTTGGAGGAGCTTCCACAAAAATTGATCATTTTGAAGGTATCCTGAATTCTATTTAACATTAATTTGTGAATCATGCTTTTTTTATAAAGTTATATTTGCACCATTATGTTTAAGAAAACAATATTAACTTTAATAACTATTATGTCTTTAACTTTGAATTCTCAAACCATGGTCAACAATTCTATTCATCAATTTAAAGTTGCTGACATTTATGGTGATATTTTTGATTTCTCTAAGTTAAAAGGTAAAAAGGTTATGATTGTTAATACCGCTTCTAAATGTGGATTAACTTTTCAATATGAAGCTCTTCAAAAGTTATACTCTCAATATAAAGATTTGAATTTCATTGTTATTGGTTTTCCTTCTAATGACTTTTTGTGGCAAGAGCCTGGCTCAAATGATGAAATAATTGACTTTTGTGAGGAGAATTATGGTGTAACCTTTCCGATGATGAGTAAAGTTACAGTCAAAGGCTCAAAAAAGCATCCAATATATCAGTTTTTAACTCAAAAATCTAAGAATAATTTTAAAGACTCCAGAGTTACTTGGAATTTTCAAAAATACCTTATAAATAAAGACGGTCGCATTGAAAAAATAATTTCTCCAAGGACTAGACCAGATTCTGAAGAAGTTGTATCTTGGATTACTGATGTCGACTAAAAATAAATTCTCAACCCGTTGTGTTCACGATGGTGAAATAAAAGATACGATGTATCAAGGTATTGTTTCCCCTTTGTTTATGTCAACTACATATCCTTGGTTTGGAGGAGATGCTGAAAAGAAACCTTACCCAAGATATTTTAATACTCCAAATCAAGAATTTTTATCAAAGAAAATAGCTTCATTGGAAAATGGAGAAAAAGCTTTAATATTTACGTCAGGTATGGCTGCAATTAGTACATCAATTATGGCTAATGTCAAAAGTGGAGATCATGTTATATTTCAGGAGGATCTTTATGGTGGTACAAGAAACTTTATCAAAACTGAATTTGATAAATACGGTATTGAATATTCTTTCACTAATGGCCTTGAATCTGAAGATTTTACAAATGAAATAAGAGATAATACTGTTGGTATATATGTCGAGACACCCAGTAATCCCCTCCTTAAGATTGTTGATTTAAAATCTATCTCTTCTGTTGCAAAAGAAAATTCAATTTGGACCATGATAGATAATACTTTTGCAAGTCCAGTAAATCAGAATCCTATTGATCATGGAATAGATATCGTAATCCATAGTGCAACAAAATATCTTGGAGGTCACAGTGATATCTCTGCTGGTGCAGTTGTAAGCACTGAGAAAAATATTAACCTCATATTGAATTCTGCTAAAAACTTTGGTGGAAATCTAAGTGATTACACTGTTTGGCTATTAGAGAGAAGTATGAAAACTTTATTTATAAGAGTCAGAGAACAAACTAATAATGCAAAATTATTAGCAAAAATGTTAGAGGAAAATTCTAATATTTCAAGGGTCTATTATCCAGGTCTTGAGTCTCATCCTTCTTATCTTATTGCTAAGAATCAAATGAAAGACTTTGGAGCAATGATGTCCTTTGATTTGAATGAAAATATTGATGTATATAAATTTCTAAAAAATCTTAAAGTTATAAAACCAGGAATGAGTCTAGCTGGTGTTGAAACTACAGTTAACTTTCCGATGAAAACTTCTCACGGTCTTCTTACTCAAGATGAGAGAGATAACCAAGGAATTGGAAATAAATTAATTAGGCTGTCTGTTGGAATAGAATCTTATAAAGATCTTTTTAATGATCTAGATCAAGCAATTAAAAACTCTTAATATGAAACTAGATATTTTAGCTTTTGGTGCTCATCCAGACGATGTAGAGATGGGATGTGGTGGTACAATTGCAAAATCTACATCAAATGGAAAAAAAGTCGGTATTGTTGATCTAACTAGAGGTGAGCTTGGAACTAATGGAACTGTTGAGATTAGAGAAGAAGAAGCAAATGTAGCTTCCAAAATTTTAGGTGTTTCTTTTCGAATGAATCTTGAACTTGAGGATGGATTTATTTTTAATAATAAAGAAAGCCAAATCAAAATTGTAGAAGTTATACGACATTATAAGCCAGATATTGTTTTATCTAATACTCAAATTGACCGTCATTCTGATCATGGTAAAGCTTCTGACTTAATATACGATGCTTGTTTTATAAGTGGCTTGTCAAAACTTAAAACATCTTTTGAAGGCAGCAATCAAGACCCATGGAGGCCAAAAATCAATCTTAATTATCAGCAGTGGAATGACTTTGATCCGGATGTATTAATTGATGTCACAAACTATATGGAAACTAAAATAGAATCAATTCTATCATACAATAGTCAAGTAATCAAAAATCATACTTCAAAATCTACTAAAATTAATTCAGAAGATTTTATAGATAGTATTTCTTATAGATCCAAAAATTACGGAAGGCTTATTGATGTGGACTATGCAGAGGCTTTTCAGTCAAGAAGAAATATAGGAATAAACGACATATCTGATCTTATATAATTTTTACAAAAATCTTTATTATTTTTTTTAAATCACCTATTTTTGCCGTTGAATATGGTGGTTGTAGCTCAGTTGGTTAGAGCGCTAGATTGTGGTTCTAGATGTCGCCGGTTCGAATCCGGTCTTCCACCCAAATAAATTTTCAGTTTTATCAATAAAATTAACCCTTAATCAAATAAGGGTTTTTTTATTTACGACTCTTAAGACTAAATTAATTTACGAAAAATAAAGCTATTTCTTTTTTGAATCAGGTAAAAAACCAATTAAAATAATTAATAGTGGAACAATAAAACTTCCCCAATTTGGAAAAAAACTTTTATCAAAAACTTCACCTTTAAACTCAACGACAGCCATTTCGGTAGTAAATCCATGATAATCAGAAGCAATCATTAAAATGCATAGTAATATACCACATATAATTGGCCATTTATTGTTTATTTTCATATCTCTAATCTATAATTCTTTTCTACAATCTAGTTTAAACTTTCATCGTCCATATTTGCTAGTTCCCAGGCAGTATGGAAAATAAGTCTAGCTCTCTTGGTGAGTAAGTCATATCTTATCTTATCCGAGGTATCACCAGGACCGTGATAGTCCTCATGTGTTCCGCTGAAGAAAAAAATCACAGGAATATTATTTTTTGCAAAATTGAAATGATCACTTCTTTCGTAAAAGTCGTTAGGGTCGTTAGGGATATCAAATCTATAGTCCAGCTTTAAATTTATTGTTTGCCTATTAACTTTTTCACTAATTTTTTTAAGTTTTTTTGTTATTCTATCAGAACCTATGGAATATATGTAGTTTTCATCTTCATAACCTCTTTTAGGATCAGTTCTTCCAATCATGTCAAGATTTAAGTTAACAAAAGTATTCTCTAATGGATATAATGAATTATTGACATAGTACTCTGACCCAAGCAAACCTTCTTCTTCCCCAGAAACATGAAGAAAAATAATTGACTTTTTTGGTCTTATTCCATCTTTAACAGCTGTTTGAAAAGCTTGGGCAATTTCAAGAATAGATACAGTTCCACTTCCATTATCATCAGCTCCGTTATATACAATATCTCCATCTAAGCCAACATGATCTAAATGTCCGGTTATAATAATGTAACTATTTGGATAAGTTTCACCCTCAATTATTGAGGCAACATTTTGTGTATCAACTAAATTCTCTCCTCTTGCATACCTATCATAACCTCTAAGTTTCTCAGGAAAAGAATAACTTATGTTTATCATTTGACCAGGTAAGTTTAATTGATAATTTTGAAAATAATTATTAGTATTTTTTGCTGGTTTAATTTCATTCTCGATATAAAAATCTCTTAAGAAATTTACAGCAAGCATTTCACCATACTGACCGGTCTGTCTTCCCTCAAATTCATCAGATGAGTATGTCACTAATAAATTTTGCAAGTCGTTGGAGGTAATTGTCTCAGCATATTTATTTGATATTTTTTCTTGAGAGCAACTAAAAGATACAACTAGCAATAAGAATATTATGCTATACTTTTTCATAAAACTTTTTTTTGGTTTTAATTTCACTCTCTATACCATCCCATAGTGATATTCTGGAAAGAAGGGCTTTTTCTGAAATTAATTTTGCTTCAAGTATTTTCTCTTCATCATTATCACATAAATAAGAAAGCATTTCCATAGACATTGGTCCATGCATATCACCATCTACTTCAATATGACGTTTAAAGTAATAAATTAATTTATTCAGCTCATTATTCTCTGAATTTATTCCTTCCAACAGTGGCATAAACATATCAGGTATTAAGTCTTCTCTTCCAAAAGTAAAAACAGCTGCGACTTCATGTATTTTTCCTCTTTTAATTACTGAGAATGTAAACATTAAAAAATCTTTGACATAATCCTTAATTTCAAGTTTCTCAATATCTTCTTCTATTGTTTCTAAATTATTTAATGAATTTATATTTGTTAGAATTTGATCTGTTTTAACATTAATCGACTTAATGGATTCTATGTACATTTCAAAGTGTGACATTGGTTTTCCGCTTTCATTTTCATCAGTTTCTTCACCTGCCACAATCTCATTAATTAGTTTCGCAGTAGTTGTATTTAAACTAGGCATCCAGGGAATTGTAATTGTAGTTAATTTTATTTGTAAAAATTTTAACAACGACATAAAATCCCAAACTGCATAAACGTGCGCACTTGTAAAAATTCTGAGATCATTTATACTGTCTATTGACCCATAAAGAGAGTGATTTCTTAATTTATTTTTTAATGGTTCTAGATTTTTAGAAATATTATTCATACAAAATATTTAGGGCTCAAATATAAATAATAATTAAATTCAACACATGCAGGAAATATTATTGTTTCTTATAACATCATTAGCATTGACCTTAATGCCTGGTCCTGACATCTTATTTGTAATAAACCAAAGTGTAGTAAATAAGAAACATGGAATTATAACATCTTTAGGTTTATGCTCAGGATTAGTTTTTCATACTATGTTTTTGGTTTTTGGAGTTTCTACTATTATTGAATTAAATAACGATTTAATAATTTATCTAAAGTATTTCGGTGCTATTTACGTATTATATCTAGGTTTTATTGAATTGAAATCAAATATAAAATCAAATGAAAATATTGACAGTAAAATATATTTAAGAGGCTTATACATGAACTTAATCAATCCTAAAGTTCTACTATTTTTTCTTGCCTATTTCCCGAATTTTTTATTTTCAGACTTAATTGATATATCTCTTCAGTTCTTAATACTTGGATGCATATTTATAATTCAAGCTCTATTAGTATTTATCTCTATTTCACTTTTATCTAATAGACTAATCCACTATGTCATCAATATAAAAAATAGAAGTTTCAAATATTTTAAGTTTTCTATATACGTTGTTATTTGTATACTCATCCTATTATAAAACCACTTGATTTAAATTTGTATATTTGCATGCAATTAGTTTATAATTAATTGCTTATGTCTAAATCAAAATTTGTTGGGGAAGGTTTAACCTACGATGATGTTCTGCTTGTTCCAGCATATTCTCAAATCCTTCCATCAGAAGTTTCCTTAAAAACAAAGTTTAGTAGGAATATTGATCTAAATATTCCGATAATTTCAGCTGCAATGGATACAGTTACAGAAAGTAAGATGGCAATTGCGATTGCTAGCGAAGGTGGTATAGGGGTAATTCATAAAAATTTATCAATTGAAAATCAATCAAATGAAGTAAGGCTTGTAAAAAGAGCTGAATCCGGTATGATAATAGATCCTGTTACATTAAGTTCAGATTCATTGGTGATAGATGCAAAAAATAGTATGAAAAAGTATAGAATTGGAGGAATTCCTATTGTATCAAATTCTGGAAAATTAATTGGCATTGTTACGAATCGAGATCTAAGATTTGAAAAAGACAATGATAAAAAGTTATCAGATATAATGACTAGTAAAAATTTGATTACGGCTGAAGCAGGTACTTCAATGATTGAGGCTGAAGAAATTTTGCAAACTCATAAAATTGAAAAACTACCGGTGGTTGATTCAAAGGGAATCCTTATTGGACTTATAACTTTTAGAGATATTAATAAGCACTCTGAAAAACCGGTTTCAAATAAAGATAAACTAGGTAGATTGATTGTAGCCGCTGCAATTGGTACAGATAGTGATTATAAAAAAAGAGCAAAAAAACTAGTTGAGAGTGGAGTAGATGCTATTGTTGTTGATACTGCACACGCACATTCAAGCAGAGTAGGTGATGTTTTAAAAGATTTAAAGGATTCATTTAGTGATACAGATATTGTCGTCGGAAATATAGCAACTGCTGATGCTGCTAAATATTTAATGGAAAATGGGGCTGATGCAATAAAGGTAGGAATTGGGCCCGGTTCTATATGTACAACGAGAGTTGTTGCAGGTGTAGGATATCCTCAATTATCTGCGATTATAAACATTTCAGAAGTTTTAAAAAATTCGTCTGTTCCTTTAATAGCAGATGGCGGTGTAAAGTACACTGGAGATATATCAAAAGCAATTGCTGCTGGTGCTGACTCTGTAATGCTTGGTTCTCTTCTTGCAGGAACTGAAGAGTCACCTGGTGAAACGGTAATTTACGAGGGAAGAAAGTTTAAAACTTACAGAGGTATGGGGTCCGTTGAGGCTATGCAAAAGGGTAGTAAGGATCGTTATTTTCAATCAGATGAGTCTGATAATAAAAAATTAGTTCCTGAGGGAATTGTTGGTAGGGTACCTTATAAAGGTCAATTAAATGAAAGCATACACCAGTTTATCGGTGGACTTAGATCTGGAATGGGTTATTGTGGATCTAAGGATATTAAATCACTTAAAAATTCTTCCAAATTTGTAAAAATTACAGGATCAGGAATTAGAGAAAGTCATCCTCACAATGTATCAATTACAAAGGAGGCTCCTAATTATAGTCCCCCAAAATTATAATTCTTGAAAAGATTAACATCATATATTTTTATAACTTTTTTATTTATAGGTTGTGAAGTAATAAGCGAGGATAAATCTGATGACTTGATTGCTAGAGCTGGGGGAAATTTTCTTTACCAAAATGAGTTGCCATCTTTCTCTTCATTAGAAGATAGTTTACTTAGGTATACAAACTATATTGAATCTTGGGCTAAGGAAAAAATTTTATATGATCTATCATTAACAAATTTATCTCAAACTAAAAAAAATGATCTTGATCTACTTGTTGAGAAATATAAAGTAGACCTCTATATTAACTCATATAAGGATCTGCTTGTAAATTCTAGGATTGATTCTATTATAAGTTATGAGGAGATTGACTCTTTTTACTCTAAAAATGTAAATAACTTTAAGCTTAAGGAGAATCTTATAAAGTATAGGTATTTAAAACTACCTGTTAGTAATATTAATATTGATAATATTAGAACATATATTCAAAGACTAAATAATGATGATAGAAATTTTTTAGATTCTCTAAATTTTCAATTTGCTGACATTAACATTAATGATACAATATGGTTCACAGAAAGAGAAGTAGTCTCCTCAATTGATTTTATTAATCAAAGAAATAAATCAAATTATATAAAAGTGAATAGATTGTTTGAAGTTGAAGATGATCAGTATTTAACTTTTTTTATTGTTAAGGATCTTTTAAAGTCAGGAAATATTCCACCATTATCTTATCTTTACGATAGAATAAAAACAAATATTATAAATCAAAGAAAACTTAATTTAATTAAAAGCATCAATAAAGAAGTATTGGAAGATGCCTTAAAATCGAGCAAATATGAAGTATTTAAATAGTCTACTATTAATTCTTTTTTTTAATTTATCATTTTCTCAAGAAAAAATAAAGGTCGATGGAATTTCCTCAGTAGTAGGGGATTTTATAATTCTGGATTCGGACATCGACAAAGTGCTAATTGATATGGAGTCACAAGGTCTTTCAACACGAGGGATTTCTAGATGTCAGCTTCTAGGAAAATTAATGGAGGATAAGCTTTATGCCCACCACGCTATTCAGGACAGTTTAGAGCTATCTGATAATGAGATTTATGATTATGTTGATAGACAGATTGATTATTTTACAGAACAGTTAGGTGGAATTGAAAAAGTTCTAGAGTTTTACAATAAAAGAGATGAGTTATCTTTTAGAGATGAGCTTTTTGAAATAAATAAAACTCAGAGACTATCTGAAATGATGCAGCAAAAAATTGTTGAAAAAGTTGAAATTACCCCGGAGGAAGTCAGACAGTTCTATAATGCTATTCCCAGAATTGATTTACCTATTTTTGGAACTGAACTTGAAATTGCACAAATTGTTATTGAACCTAAAGTATCCGAAGAAGAAAATCAAAGAATTATTGACCAATTGAAACTATTTAGAGAGGATATTCTTGAAGGTGGTATGAGTTTTGCTTCTAAAGCTCTTCTTTACTCTCAAGATCCAGGTTCAAGAAGTAAAGGAGGTAGGTTTACGCTAAATAGAAAGAAACCAAGAGAGGATAAAGCATTTAGAGATGTAGCTTTCAGTCTTACTGAAGGTGAAATATCAGAACCTTTCAAATCTCAATTTGGTTGGCATATTATTCAGCTTGATAATGTTAGAGGGCAAGAGATTGATGTGAGACATATACTCCTAATCCCAAAGATATCGCAAGCAGAAATGAATATTGCAAAACAAGAAATAGATAAGATAAGAGAAAGGATAATAAATGAAGAAATTTCCTTTTCTGATGCGGCACTACAATTTTCAGATGAAAGAGAGACTAGATTAAATGGAGGTGTAATCATTAATCCTAGTACAAATGATACTAGATTTGAATTAACAAAAATGGACCCTCTTTTATACTCTCAGGTAAAGGACCTTGCTGATAACCAGGTGAGTATGCCCTTGCTAGATAACTCTGATAATTTTATTTCTAAATATAAAATTCTTAAAGTTACTAACAGATTTGAAGAACATGTCGCTGATTTTTCATTGGATTACGTCAAAATCAAAGATTTAGCTTTGACTGATAAACAGTTAAAAGCAGTTAAAAAATGGATGGCAGACAAAATTAATGATACATATGTTAGTATCAACTCTGATAGTAATTACTGTAACTTTGCTTATAATTGGAAAAAAGAATAATTACCTAAAGTACTTAAAAGGGACAATTAACATTCCAAAACATTCACCACCTTCTTTATTTATATTTTTATGATGAATTTTGTGAGCTCTTCTGACTCCTCTAGCGTATTTATTGTTAATATTTCTGAAGATCTTAAATCTCTGGTGAATAAAAATATCATGTACAATAAAGTATGCTAAACCATACAATCCAATTCCAATTGCAATTGGGAGCCCAAGCCAGAATCCCTCACCCCAAAGAACAACAAAACTAAAGCTTAAAAAAGCATAGAAAAAAAAGAATAAATCATTCCTTTCAAACCATGATTTATGGTCTTTTTTGTGGTGATCTTTATGAAGAATCCATAGAGGACCATGCATTATATACTTATGATTAAACCATGCTGTAAATTCTGTTATTAGAAAGGTGCTGATCAAAGTTAAGATCCAAATAGCTATATCCATTGAATTAAGTTTAGTTGGTATTTAATGTAAGAACGAGCAATAACAGCAAACTTCTGAAAGTTGTGTATCCTAATTCTATTATTAATAATTTTTTCAGATGATGTTCTTTTTAACTTCTTTAGAAGCTTATTGTAATATCTGTACGCAATATACACTGCAAATCTAGAATTTTTAGGAAGTTTAGCAATTCCTTTAATTGCATTTTTAAAATCAAGTTCAATCTCATCAATGATATCTTTTTTTGAGTTTTCATTAAAATGATCCATGTTAACATTAGGAAAATAAACTCTTTTTAAAATATTTGAATCATCTTTCATATCCCTCAAAAAATTTACTTTTTGAAATGCTGACCCTAGTGAGATCGCATATTTACTTAAATCGTTATATTTTTTTTTAGAACCACCGACAAATACCTTTAAACACATTAGGCCTACAACATCTGCTGAACCATAGATGTACTTTTTATATTCTTCTACTGTTTCGTATTCTTTCTTTTCAAGGTCCATTTTCATACTATCAAGAAAAGAACTAATTAATTTTTTTGGAATTGAATATTTATTTACAGTTTTTTGAAATGAGTTTAGAATAGGGTTAAGGCTAATTTTATTTTCTAAACTTCTCCATAGTTCAGTTTCGAAATCCATAAGTAGTTCCTTCTTTGGATATTCATGGAATGTATCAACAATTTCATCTGCAAGTCTAACAAAACCATAAATATTAAATATATCTTGTCTTACAGACTTAGATAAAAGACTACTTGAGAAGAAGAAAGATGTACTATACTTCTTAATTACTAATTTACTAGAATCTTCAGAAACTTTATCAAAGATAGATTTCACATAACAAAAATACGTAAAATGAATAAATCAATTCATATCTTTGAATATGGAAAAAACTTTATTATATCACTATACTTCATTATCTCATTTAATTGAAATTTTTAAAGTTGGAAAAGTCCTTACATCTCAAACCGAGAAAATGCTTAAGGTAAAGAAACCTGGTTTATGGTTCTCTACAAATTCAAAATGGGAATATTCTGCATTTAAGAGATTTAATGATGGAAAGAAAGAATTTGATCTAAATACTCCAGAAGAATTTGAAAAATATATTGGTTGTGCAAGGTTAATAACAAATCTTAATTCATTATTTGTCACTTTTGCAAAATACAAACATAAATCAAAGGTTAATCCACTATTATGGGACAAAATGGCTGAAATTGGAAGATCTAAAGGTGCAGATCCCTCTGAATGGTATGCGACTTTTAGTCCAATGAGTATAAATAACCTAGATATTGAAATTTTTGAAAACGGGGAATGGTTAAGTCTAAAAAAAGGTGATGGAGAATTTAATACTGATTTGTTCAACAAAAACTTAGAAAAAACTTTTGTATTTAAGAAAGGTAAAGAATTGGAAGAACAGATGATGAAAGAGGCTCAAAAACAAAAGAAAGTCGTTGAAGAAGTAGTAGAGGAGAAGGTAGAAGAAGTAGTAGAGGAGAAGGTAGAAGAAGTAGTAGAGGAGAAGGTAGAGGAAGTAGTAGAGGAGAAGGTAGAAGAAGTAGTAGAGGAGAAGGTAGA
>ENA-OSEY01001242-OSEY01001242.1-marine-metagenome-genome-assembly--contig:-NODE-1242-length-17948-cov-3.315203_pt1 | contig 17948 bp, 18 predicted proteins | sample MGYA00248465_ERZ534230 | MGnify/ENA primary metagenome ERZ534230 (study PRJEB26409, sample SAMN06344110) | marine metagenome | isolation source: Sea water from surface | place: Atlantic Ocean:Southern...
AAATAATTATCAAAACAAAAATACTCCTCTAAGTAATTTAAAGTTTGTTGTTACTGGAACTTTTGACAAAATTTCGAGAGAAGATTTAAAGCAAAAGATTTTATTGAACGGAGGAGCTGTCTCTAACTCAGTTAATAAAAATGTAATTTTGATTGTTGGAGAAAATGCTGGACCTTCAAAGATTTTAAAAGCAGATAAACTCGGAATTGAGAAATTAACCTACTCAGGTTTTATTACTAAATTCAAATTATAATAGTTGAAAAAGTTATTTCTAAAAATCAAAGATAAGTTCCTCCAAAAGAAAATTGATAATTCACTCAACATCCTTTTGAATCAAAATCGAAAATTTAAAAAGCCAATTAGAAAAGTTGGATTTATTATAGATTCCGAACTTGATATTGATTATTTGGATATTGTAAGCTTAACTGAAAATATTGGTTTAAAAGAAAAAGACATTAAAGTAGTTAGTTATTCAAAAACAAGTTTTAATGATCCATTTTATAAAATGAGAGTTTCTGATGATTCAATAAATTTTTTTGGAAACATGAATTCAGCTGATGCAAATGAATTTATTTCATACAATTATGATTTGCTTATCAATTATTTCGGTAGTAATAAAATACTATCTCTTATATCTGCAAAAAGCAATGCGAAATTTAGGGTTGGTTTTGATAATTCAAATCAAAAGTTAAATGACATTATTTTTAAAGATATTTACAATAATTTTGAAAAGTTCAGTAACCAGCTGGTTAAGTATTTAAAAATTCTTAATTAAATTACATGTAAATCAAATGTCAAATTATAAAATCAATCCTCTTATATATGAAAAAAACAAATCTTTATTTTCTGGTGTTGGGGTGGCATCTGTTACTCCCTTCGACCACAATGGAAATGTTGATTTAGATGCTATTGACAAGCTATGTGAATATTTTTTTTTAGGAGGTATTTCCTATGTCGTTGTTCAGGGAACTACCGGAGAGTCATCAACACTCAATCCTCAAGAAAAAGTTATTGTAAATCAAAGATTTGTAAGTGCTCTGAAAAATAAGCTCCCGCTAATATTAGGAATAAGTTCAAACAGCACTACTGAACTTTGTGACTTAATTAGCAAAACTGATACAACAGGTTTCGAGGCAATTATGTCGGTATGCCCATACTATAATAAGCCATCACAAGAGGGAATTTACCAACATTTTAAAAACGCTGTTGATATTTCTCCATTACCAATATTGCTTTATAATGTCCCTGGCAGAACATCTTCAGATATTAGTGACGATACAATTATAAAATTAAGTTCATACTCAAAAAAAATTATTGGAATTAAGGAAGCTTCAGGAATAACCAATAGAATAGCTAATCTTAGAAAAAATACTCATGATGAGTTTTTGGTAATTTCTGGGGATGATTTTACAATGATTGATGCTGTTAGAGCTGGTGCTGATGGTATTATTTCAGTTGCTGCAAATGCTTATCCAAGCATCATGAATTCAACGTATATTCAATTATTATGGGAGAATGATAAATCAAAACCACAAAATATTTCAAAAACAGAACTAAATTCCTCTGAATTTGTCTTAAATAACTTTTTCCAATTAATTTTTGATGAAGGGAACCCGAGTGGAATAAAATTTGCATTGAGCAAATTGAATTTGTGTAAAGAAAAAGTTAGATTACCTTTGACTGGAATCTCAAATAAATTGAAAGATAAAATTTTAAAATTTTTAAAAAAATATCCAGCTAATGACTTATAGATCTATATATATTATTCTTATTTTAATGTTGATGTCTTCGTGCAATGAATACCAAAAACTCTTGAGGAGTGAGGACATTAAAATTAAATACCAAAAGGCAGAGAACTACTATGAAAATGGAGAATTCAGAAGGGCAAGCGGATTGTTTGAACAAATTTTACCAAAATATAGAGGAAAACCCCAAGCGGAAAGAATAACATTTTTTTACGCAAAATCATTGTTAGAAATTAAAAATTATGTTTTAGCCGCATATCAATTTGAAAGTTTTGTCAAGGCCTATCCAATAAGTCAAAAAGTAGAAGAAGCAGCATATCTAGAAGCATTTTGCTTTTACAAACAATCCCCCAAGTTCAGTTTGGATCAAGAGCTTACTGTTGAAGCTATCGATAAGTTGCAAAATTTTATAAATTTTTACCCGTATTCGGAAAATCTTAATCTTGCAAATGATCATGTACAAGAACTTAGGGTTAAACTTGAAAAAAAATCATTTGAAATCGCCAAGCAATATAATACTATTAGGGACTATGTTTCTGCTATAACAGTGCTTAATAGCTTTATCATTGATTATCCAGGCACACCATTTAGAGAAGATGCTCTTTTTTATTTATTTGACTCCTCATATAAACTGGCTGTTAATAGTATTCCTTCTAAAAAACTTGAAAGATTAAATGAAGCAAGAAAAGTTTATGAGGAATTGATTAGTGAATATCCACAAACTCAATTTTTAAATAAATCAGAATCAATGATTTCAGACATAGACAAAGAAATTGCTATATTTGCGCCCAATCAATAAAAGTTTTATGGATTTCAAAAAAATCAAAGCCCCCACATCAACAGTTACATATAACCGTGAGGATATAGAAAACAAGACTGATAACATTTATAAAGCAATATCAATAATTGCAAAAAGAACAGTTCAAATAAATGAGGATATAAAAAAAGAACTGATAAGTAAATTAGAGGAATTTGCTACACCTAGCGAAAGTTTGGAAGAAATATTTGAAAATAAAGAACAGATTGAAGTATCGAAATTCTATGAAAAGCTTCCCAAAGCCCACGCAATTGCAATTGATAATTGGTTAAACGAAAAAATCTATCATAGGAAACCCGAAAACAATTAATATATGTCTGTCCTTGAAGGAAAAAAAATTCTTTTAGGGGTAACAGGTAGTATTGCTGCATACAAATCAATTATTCTTTTAAGATTACTTAAGAGAGAAGGAGCTGATGTTCAAGTTATTTTCTCTGATAGCGCAAATAATTTTGTTACTCAACTAACTTTTTCAACACTTTCAGAAAAAAAAGTTTTGACTGATTTTTTTGAAGACGATGATAAAGTTGAGTGGGTAAATCATGTGGAACTTGCAGAGTGGGCAGACTACATGATTATTGCACCAATTACTTCATCAACATTATCAAAATTGGTTACAGGTAACGCTGATAATTTATTAGTAGCTACATATATGTCAACAGTTTGTGATGTTTTTTTTGCACCTGCTATGGATCTTGAAATGTATAATTCTGAATCAACTAAAATAAATATCAGAAGCTTAGTTGAAAGAGGAAATATTTTTATTAAACCTGCAAAGGGTTATTTGGCGAGTGGTTTGAATGGGGAAGGCAGACTAGAAGAACCCGAGAATATTTTCAATATTTTAGTTGATCATATCTCGGAAAAACTAATATATAACAAAAAAAATATACTTGTAACTGCTGGACCGACCCATGAGATGATTGACCCGGTAAGATTTATTAGTAATCATTCCTCTGGAAAGATGGGACACGAGATTGCAAAAGAGGCAGCATCGTTGGGGGCCAATGTTGTCTTGGTCACCGGTCCAACTCAAATCAATCTAAGAAATAATAGTATAAAAGTTGTAAATGTAACTTCAGCGGATGAAATGTTTGAAAAGTGTTTATCTGAATTAAAGAAAATGGATTATTTAATTATGGCAGCTGCAGTTTCGGACTTTAAACCAAAAAAAATATCAAAAACAAAAATTAAAAAGAATATAAAAAAAACATTTAACTTAGAATTGGTTAAAAATATTGATATTATATCTGAGTTAAGCAAACTAAAAAAACCTAATCAAAAGGTAATCGGTTTTGCATTAGAAACTGAAAATGAGATTGTAAATGCTAAGAATAAGCTTGAGAAAAAACAGCTTGATGCAATAATTTTGAATTCAATATCTGATGAAAACACCTGTTTTAACTCTGATAAAAATAAGATTCATTTTATTACCAAAAGTAAAACGAAAAAATTCAAACTAAAATTCAAAAATGAGGTCGCTAAGGATATTCTGCATGAGATTTATAACTTATAGCTCCTTATTGCTTTTCTTTTTTAAATTATCTAGCCAGCAATTAAATTGTGAAGTTGTTGTCAATAGTAATTTTATAAATCAAACAGAAAAGGAAATTTTTATAAATCTTGAAAGAAATATTGAAAGTTTCTTAAATACAAATGATTGGGACAACCAATCTCTAAAAAACTTTGAAAAAATTGATTGTACATTAATCATAACTGTTTTGAGTTATTCTGATAGTTTTTTCAATTGTAATTTCGAGGTAAAATCCTTTAGGCCGGTTTATAATACTGATTATAATACAAATATTTTTCTTTTTAAGGATAATGGGGTTAGCTTCAATTATGAGTCAAACCAATATATTTTGAGATCTGATAATCGATTTGAATCTGATTTGGCATCAATTCTTGAATTTTATGCAAATCTTATAATTGGACTTGACAAAGATAGTTTTGCTCTGAACTCTGGTAAATCAAATTTTTTAAACTCAAAGAAAATTCTTGATTTTGCATCCAGTAATTCCCAGTCTAACATGTGGAGTCAAAATTATAACAATGGGAGAATCAATAAATATTGGTTAGTTGAAAATTTAGTTTCACCCAATTACTCAACCATAAAAGAAATATATTATGATTATCACCGAAGGGGACTAGATGTATTGATTGAAGATAAAGAAGACGCTTTGCAAACGATTTCAGAGACAATAGGAAAATTCAATTTGATAAATAGATTAAGACCCAACTCAATTATGCAACAAATGTTTTTTCAGTCAAAGAATGATGAAATTATAAGTTTGTATAAAAATAATAATAACGAAAGCTATTTGAAAGATCTTAAAAACAACCTTAATAGAATAGCACCTTTTTTTTCTGACAAGTGGAATAGCATCAAATAATTATAGAAATTGTTAAAGACTATTGAAATAAAAAACTATTTATTAATTGAAGATATAAAGGTAAAATTTGAAAGAAACTTCAATATTATAACTGGTGAGACTGGTTCAGGTAAGTCAATTGTTATAGGAGCATTAAACTTATTAGTGGGATCGAGGATAGACCATAAAGTTGTTGGCCCCAGAAATAAAAAATGTGTCATAGAAGCAATTTTTATAATTGACGATAAACTAAAAGACAATTTTTTAAATTTTGACCTTGATTTCGAAAATGAATCTTTTTTCAGAAGGGAAATTTTATCTAATGGAAAATCTAGAGCATTTATCAATGACTCACCTGTTAAATTAGAAATTTTAAAAAATATTACTCAGGATTTAATTAATATCCAATCTCAAAATCAAGATTTGGTTCTAAATCAAAAGAGTTTTTACTACAATCTGATTGACAGTGATGAGGAAATTAATTTAATGAGTAAGAACTTTTTATTTGCCTACAATCAGTATATCTCAAAACAAAAAACTTATGAAAAACTAAATAATCAACTGACTAGTATTAAATCTAATGCAGATTATAATAAATTTTTATTTAGTGAAATAGATGAACTTAATTTACAAGACAATGAAGAAGAAGGTCTTGAGCAAGAATTTATTAATCTTAAAAACTATGACAAGTTAAAAAGTGAGTTAAATGAATATCAGCAAATAATATATGGTGAGCACTACAGTTTAATTTCACTAATGAATAATCTTTCATTGATTATAAATAAAATATCATCCACATCAAATGACTTCATGAGTTTGAAAAACAGGTATGATCAGATTAAAATCGAATTTGATGATATTATTGCTTCAATTAACAAAAAGTATGAAAATCTAATTTATGATCCTAGAAGATTTGAGTATGTACAAAATAGAATTTTTAAAATAAGAGATTTACTCTCAAAACATAATGCAAAAACTACTACTGACTTAATTAAGGTTAAACAAAATTTATCGTCTAAATTTTCAAATTCAAAAGATTTAGAAAATGAGGTTCAATTTCTGAAAAATCAAACTCAGGAACTAGAAAATAAATGTCAAATCTTAGCGGAAAAAATTTTTATTAAAAGAAAACAAAGAGTTGTTGACCTTCAAAAAGAACTCCAAATAATTTTTAATAATCTTTCCATGAAAGAATCGAGAATAAAATTTGATTTAGAGAAGTCTGATCAATTAAATAAATACGGGATGGATAATCTAAATATTTTATACTCATCTGATAAAGGAAACAATTACAACAAATTAATTAAAATTGCTTCAGGTGGAGAGAAGTCTAGAATCTTATTAGCAATTAATGTGTTGTTCTCTGACAAAATGAGATTACCTACATTAATTTTTGATGAGATTGATTCGGGAACATCTGGTAAAGTTGCGAATGTAATCGGTGATTTAATGAAAAAGATAGGATGTAAATCTCAAATAATTGCAATTTCACACCTCGCTCAAGTTGCTGCAAAAGCCTCTAATCACTTTAAAGTTTACAAGATTTTGTCCTCAAATAAACCAAAAACACTTCTTAGAAAGCTAAATCATGAAGAAAGAATTGAAGAAATTGCAGCTATGATTTCAGCTGACAATATTACTAACCCAGCCCTAGATCAAGCGATTGAGTTGCTTAAATAATCTTATATTTAAAGTAAAAATGCCAAACGAATTATTAAAAAATAAAAAAGGGATTATTTTTGGAGCTCTTGATGAAAACTCAATTGCATGGAAAACAGCTGAGAAAGTTCATGAACAAGGGGGAAGCTTCGTACTTACTAATGCTCCAGTAGCAGTAAGAATGGGTTCAATTGATTTGTTAGCAAAAAAAACAAATTCAATTGTTGTTCCTGCTGACGCTACCTCAAACTCGGATCTAGATAATTTAATTGATGAGACCATGAAACACTTTAATGGTAAAATTGATTTTGTTTTGCATTCTATTGGGATGTCAATAAATGTTAGAAAGGGAAAACATTACACGGATTTAAATCATGATTGGTTGACTAAAGGATGGAATATTTCTGCTGCCTCTTTTCATAGGTTAATGCAATGCCTTTATAATAAGGACGCTATGAACGAGTGGGGTAGTATTGTTGCATTGTCATACATGGCCGCACAAAGAGTTTTTCCTGATTATAATGATATGGCAGATAATAAAGCATATTTGGAGTCAGTAGCTAGAAGTTTTGGTTACTTTTTTGGTAAAGAGAAAAAAGTTAGGGTGAATACAATAAGCCAATCACCAACACCTACGACTGCAGGTAAGGGCGTAAAAGGATTTGATGGTTTTATTGATTATGCAGAAAAAATGTCCCCGCTTGGAAATGCTACTGCTGATGAGTGCGCCAATTATACAGTTTCTCTTTTTTCTGATCTTACTAAAAAAGTTACACTTCAAAATTTATTTCATGATGGTGGTTTTAGTAATATGGGTGTAAGTCAAGAAATTATCGATTCCATTACAAAAAAGTAATCTTAATGTTAAAGATTGGATTAACAGGCGGAATTGGTTCAGGCAAAACCAAGGTATCTAAAATTTTTGCTGAAAAAGGTTTTAAAATTTTTAATTCAGATGAAATTGCAAAAACGATTATCAGAAATGATCACTCTGTTAAAAACTCCATCATTAATTTTTTTGGAACAAATTCATACATCGGCGATAATTTAAACTCAAAATATATTTCAGAAATTATTTATAGTGATAAAGACAAGTTGAATTATTTAAATAGTTTAGTTCATCCAAAGGTTTTTCACCAATTTGAAAAGGTTTTGAAAAGTAATTTAAATTCAAAAATTTTAGTTGAATCGGCAATACTTTTTGAAAGTAATTTTCATAAAATCTTAGATTATAACATTCTCCTAATCTCCCCAAAAGCTCAAAGAATAAGTAGGGTTATTAAAAGAGATAATATAAATAGGAGTGATATTAAAAAAATCATGAATGTTCAGTGGTCTGATAAAAAAAAAATAAGTTTAGCAACTTTTGTTATTGAAAACACCAACTTTTCAGAAACTTCAGTTCAGATATTAAGTTTAATTTCCAAAATTGAATCATTGAGTGAAAAAAAATAGAATTGTTCTTTTAATTGTATTTATTTCAATATCCCTTCTTGGAATTATCCTTTTACAAGGATATTGGATTAAAAATGCAATCGATACTTATGAGAAACAGTTTTCTCAAAACACCAACAATGCGCTGGTAACGGTAGCAAATGCAATATCAGACAGGGAAATGAGAGACTATCTTTCAGTTTATCAAAAACTAAAAGATAGTATTGGTGCTCCAGTTGAGTCTCAACTAGTGGATGTTTTTCAGCTCATTGACAAGAACACAGATGATGAAAATATTTATTTGTACTACTCTGCTATTTTAGAGGAGGACTACAATATTAATTCAAATTTATTTGATTCCAGATTAATAGACAGTATTTCAATTAAAGATTATACAAGTTTAAAATCAACAATAATTTTTGATGATGCATTTGAAAAAGAAATGAATAATATGACCTCAATGGAAAAGCTACAAAAAATGGAAGAGATATCTCTGATGGATGAGGCAAAATACAAGTCGATATTTATAGATATTGCAAATTTAAAACCAATAACCAAAAGAGTTTCAAATATTGAATTGGAGTTACTTCTACAAAAAGAGTTTATGGAAAGGGGTTTGCCTACTGACTATGATTTTAGAATTCTAAATAACAACATCGAAACTAAGTTGGGTACTAATAGATTTGAAAATTTTGAAAAACTATCACAGTATAGTGTGCCTTTATTTACAAATCAGAATGGTGAGTCAGAATATGTATTAATTGTTGGTTTCCCAAAAGATATTAACCTTTTAAATACTAATATTATTGTACTAATTGTTCTTTTAATTGTATTTACTATTGTTATAATTATTTCATTCTATTCGACAATCATTATTTCAATAAAACAAAAAAATATTTCGGAGATGAAATCGGACTTTATTAACAATATGACTCACGAATTTAAGACACCAATTGCTACAATAAATCTAGCAATAGATGCAATAAAAAAGAAGTTGATTGGAAAAATTGATAAAAAGTCATTTAGTTATTTAAACATCATTAAAGACGAAAATAATAGAATGAACAATCAGGTAGAAAATGTTTTGATGATTTCTCAACTTGAAAAAGAAAAAATAGAACTTCAAAAAAAGATGCTTGATATAAATCAATTAGTAGATTTGGCTGTAAGCAGGGTAGACCTTCTTTCTAAAAGTGTTGATGCAAAAATTATAAAGACATTTGAAAATAAAGAAAACATGTTGTTATTAGCGAAAGAAGAAATTGTAAATGTTTTTGTTAATATCCTTGAAAATTCACTTAAATACTCAAAATCAAAACCAATCATCGAAATAATTGTTAAAAATGAAAAATTAAAAACAATTATACTTTTCAAAGACAATGGAATTGGAATGAATAAAAAAGTTAAATCAAAAATTTTTGAAAAGTTTTACAGGGAAAGTAGTGGAAACATTCATAATATAAAAGGCCACGGTCTAGGTCTTGCTTTTGTTAAAAAAATTGTTGACATGCATAGTGGAATGATTTCTGCTAATAGTAAAGAGGGAGTGGGTTCAACATTTACAATAACTTTTACTAATGTCAACTAGTCGTAAAAAAATTTTAATTGTTGAAGATGATCTAAATTTTGGCTCAATATTAGCTGATTTTCTTCGTTTACATTCCTTCAACGTTACATTATCAAAAAATGGGGTTGATGGATTAAAAAAGTTTAAGTCTCAAAGTTTTGATATGTGTATTTTAGATGTTATGATGCCTTTCAAAGATGGATTTACACTTGCAAAAGAAATTAGAAATATTAATGATTCTGTTCCAATGATTTTTTTAACTGCTAAATCATTAAAAGATGATGTAATAAAGGGATTTAAAATTGGAGCAGATGACTACATTATTAAACCCTTTGATTCTGATATACTTCTTTTAAAAATTAAATCACTATTTAAAAGAGATTTTAGATCAAAGTCGGTTAAAAATAAAAAAACCGAATATAAGTTTTCAAAATTCATTTTTGATTCAAAACTAAGGCAGTTAAGTTTTAACAAAGAGAATCCTGTTACTTTATCACCAAAAGAATCCGATTTATTAGAGTTACTTCTTATAAATATGAATGATTTAACACCAAGGGAGGAAGCATTGATAAAGATTTGGAAAGATGACAATTATTTCACTTCTAGATCAATGGATGTTTACATAACTAAGATTAGAAAATATTTATCTAAGGACCCATCAATTAGGATAGATAATATTCATGGAAAAGGATTCAAACTTACACTTTAAATTATTTTCTTGGATGGAACTTAATCATAGTTTCAATAAGGTGTTTTTTATTCACATGTAAATATTTTTCGGTTGTAACGACATTTTCATGCCCCATCATTTTTTGAATACTTATAATAGAAGCACCATTTTCGATTAGATGCGTAGCGAACGAGTGCCTTAATGTATGAGGACTAATCTTTTTGTTAATTTTCGCCTCCAAAGCAGCATCGTTTATAATATTATAAACCATTACCCTGGTTAATTTTTTTCCTCTGTTGTTCAAAAAAACAATGTCAATGGATTGTTTATCTTGACTCAAGTTTTTTCTATTATATGTAATATAATTGTATAATAATTTTTTTGCAGTACTACTAAGAGGAATGAATCTCTCCTTATTACCTTTCCCCAAAATTTTAATTAAAGATTCATCAAAAAATATATTCGATATTTTCATTTCAGTTAGTTCACTTACTCTTAGGCCACAACTATACATTATTTCAATTATTGTCTGATTTCTTAATCCAAATTTTTTTGAAAAAGCACAACTTATGATTTTATCTATTTCATCAGTTGAAAGAACTAAAGGAATTTTTGAATCAATTTTTGGGTAATCAATGTTTTCAATTGGGCTATCATTAATCAGTTTTTCTAATACTAAAAAATTGAAAAAAGTTTTTAATGTAGATATAATTCTTCCCTGAGTTTTTGCACTTACTCTTTTCGATTGCTCGTACAAAAATTCACGGACTATCTCAGGTTCTATAAAACTTAATTTTTTGGCACTTGTTTTTGATAAATAAAATTCAAACTTTTTTAAATCTGACCTATAACTTTTGATAGTGTTGACAGAAAGATTTCTCTCCAATTTTAAAAAATTTTCAAAATCTTTAAAATAAGTAGTTAGATTCAAATCTTTTAATTTTTAAATTTATAAATTCAAAAAATGAAGTTACAAATTATAAACGGTCCAAACTTAAACCTTATAGGACGCAGGGAAAAAAGCATATACGGCGTTTTAAGTTTTGATGATTATTTGGATTATTTATTAAAGAAATACCCTCAATTAACCATTGACTATTTTCAGTCTAATATTGAAGGAGAAATAATTGATAAGATCCAGGAGGTTGGGTATTCATACGATGGAATTATTCTTAATGCGGCAGCTTACACTCATACATCTGTTGGAATTGCAGATGCGATCAGGGCAATTGAAAATCCCGTTATTGAGGTTCACATCTCTAATACAAAATCCAGAGAAGATTATAGACATAAATCATTTATAAGTCCACACGTTAATGGAATTATACAAGGTTTTGGTTTACTTAGTTACGAACTAGCTATTATTAGCTTTATAAATAATATCAAAGATGAATAACTTCATCATAGGCATCAGCGACTGCTTCCATAACTGCTTCGCTCATTGTTGGATGAGGGTGAACAGACTTTAAAATTTCATGTCCTGTAGTTTCTAGTTTTTTTCCAACAACAGCTTCCGAAATCATTTCAGTGACATTACTTCCAATCATGTGGCATCCTAGCCATTCGCCATATTTGGAATCAAAAATTACTTTTACAAACCCATCTGTATGTCCAGATGCTTGGGCTTTTCCTGAGGCGGAAAAAGGAAACTTACCTACTTTTACTTTATAACCTTTTTCTTGAGCCTTTTTTTCAGTTAATCCAACAGAAGCTATCTCAGGCTTACTGTAAGTGCAGCCCGGGATGTTGTTGTAGTCAATTGGTGATGGATTTAAACCCTTTATATGTTCTACACATGTGATCCCTTCCGCAGATGCAACATGTGCTAAAGCAGGACCAGAGACTATATCACCAATTGCATAAATACCATCGACATTAGTTTTATAGTATTCATTCACGATGACTTTATCGTACTCTATTTTTACACCCAATTCTTCCAGTCCTATATTTTCGATGTTTGATTTTATTCCAACGGCACTCAATACCACATCACAATCAATTGTAAATTTTTTATCATTACTTTCAATATCTACCTCTACTTTATTGTCAACTATTTTTGAAGATACAACCTTGGAATTAGTCAAAATATTGATTCCTTTTTTCTTCAAAATTTTTCCTAACTCTTTGGAAATATCATGATCTTCGTTTGGGGCTATTTCATTTTGAAATTCAACAACAGTAACATCTGTTCCAAGAGCGTTATAAAAATATGCAAATTCAATTCCGATAGCACCAGAACCAACAATAACCATTTCTTTAGGCTGTTCTTCAAGTGTCATTGCATCCCTGTAACCAAATATTTTTTTTCCATCCTTTTTCAAAGACTCTATATCTCTTGATCTTGCACCAGTTGAAACAATTATATTTTTGGCAGAAATTTCAAATGATTCTTTATCATTAGTGATTTCTACAGTTTTATCATGTTTAATCCTTCCAAATCCATCAAAAACTTTTATTTTATTTTTTTTCATTAGAAAGTGTACTCCTTTGCTCATTTTTGACGCAACCTCTCTACTTCTTTTAATAATTTTGTTAAAATTTTTATTATAACTTTCAATACTAATTCCATAGTCATCAACATTATTCAAATAGTCAAAAACCTCAGCAGACTTGATTAATGCTTTAGTTGGTATACATCCCCAGTTTAAGCAAATTCCACCTAAACTCTCCTTCTCAACTATTGCAGTTTTAAAACCTAGTTGTGAAGCTCTGATAGCACTTACATAACCACCAGGTCCACTTCCAATTATAACAATATCATACTTTTCCATATTATTTATTTTCAAAATTAATACTTGCAGAATTAACACAGTATCTCATGCCAGTCTCAGTTGGACCATCGTTAAAAACATGACCTAAATGACCATCACAATTTGAGCACAAAATTTCTGTGCGAATTCGCATTAAAGATCTATCCTCTTTATATTTAATACTTCCTTTTTTAGCTCTGTCAAAACTTGGCCATCCACATCCACTATCAAATTTTGAACTACTATCAAATAAAACTATATCACATCCTTTACATCTATAGTGTCCATCTTTAAAATGTAAATTATATTTTCCAGAAAATGGAATTTCAGTTGCTGCTTCTCTTAAAACTTTATAGCTTTGGTCATCTAATTTGGCTTTCCAATAATTGTTGTCTCTATCTTTCATGATTTTTTAAAAACTAGGGCAGCTGAGTTGACACAATGTCTTATTCCTGTTGTTTCTCTTGGACCATCATTGAATACATGACCAAGATGACCACCGCATTTTTTACATTTAATTTCTGTTCTTGGATATCCTAATTTATAATCAACATCGTAAACCAGTTTATCACTAATTTCCTTGTCAAAGCTAGGCCATCCACAAAATGAGTTGTACTTATTACTCGAGCTGTAGAGTGGTTCATCACAACCAGCACAATGATATGTCCCTTTCTCATAAAAATTATCGTATTTTCCAGTGTAGGGTCTTTCAGTATAAGCTTTTCTTAGAACTAGATATGACATTTGATCAAGTTGTTCTCTCCACTCATTGTCGGTTTTAATAACCTCGTAACTCATTTCGTTTTGTTGAGATTTACAAGACATTAAGAAGATTAAGAATAGAAAGAAAAAATTTATGTACTTCATTTAAAGTTTGTTCAAAAATAATTTATATTTTCAACATAATCAGCAACTATGCCAAAAACTCAATATAAAAAAGGTGATAAAAAAGTGCTGAGAGCATGGGCTTTTTATGATTGGGCAAATTCAGTCTATGCACTAGTTATATCTACAGCAATATTTCCATTATACTTTGGAAGCCTTTTTGAGGATAATCAATATGTTGAAGTGTTTGGAATTAATTACAAAAATACTGCATTGATTCAGCACACAACTACATTAGTTTTCATTTGTCTTGCAATTTTAATACCTATACTCTCTGGAATTGCAGACTACAAAAAAAATAAGGTATCATTCTTAAAGTTCTTTTGTTATTTAGGCAGTTTTTGTTGTATTGGATTATATTTTTTTACAATTGAAAATATATATTTAGGATTATTTTTCTATTTTTTTGCATTATTTAGTTTTTGGGCTAGCCTGGTGTTCTATAATTCATACTTACCAGAAATTGCTTTTCCTCACCAACAAGATAGGATTAGTGCTTTAGGCTACTCTTATGGATATGTAGGAAGTGTATTGCTTTTATTGATTAACCTATTAATGGTTCTATTTCCATCGACATTCGGTTTTGAGGATACAATTGAGCCAATGAAAATTTCTTTTGTTATGGTTGGTTTATGGTGGGCTGGTTTTAGCCAATATACTTTTCACTATTTACCAAAAAATGATATTCAATTTCCCAGAAAAGATATTTTAAAAAAATCTATATTATTTGGTGGATTTTATAAACTGAATAATGTCTGGAAAATGATAAAAAAACAAGAATCAATTAAAAAGTTTTTACTTGCTTTTTTTGTTTTTAGTTGCGCTTTACAAACAATCATTTTAATTGCAACTTATTTTGGGGAGCAAGAAATCATTTGGAGAGAGGGCGAGAAGCAAATTGGATTAATAATAAGCATGCTTCTTATACAGTTGATTGCTATACTTGGAGCAATTTTGACTGCAAGACTATCGGAAAAAATTGGCAATATTCAAACCTTAATTTATCTTAATATTTTTTGGTTCATGTTATGCGTGGGTGGATATTTTATCAAGTATTCTTATGAATTCTATGTTGTTGCGTCACTTGTTGGATTAGTAATGGGTGGAATACAGGCACTATCAAGGTCTACATATTCTAAACTAATCCCAGCAACAGAAAATACATGTTCATATTTTAGTTTTTATCAGATGTGTATGATTATAAGTATTTCATTGGGAACATTTATGTCTGGAATTGTTGATCAATTGACTGGCAGTTTGAGAAATTCCATAATTATTTTTGCTGTCATTTTTATTTTTGGTGCAATACTTTTAAGAGACATAAAAATGAAAAAACTGTAACCTTGTCAATTATTTTTACGCTGGCATGAAACTTGACTTCACTCTAATGACAACTATTTTTAAACTATTAGACAATTTGTCATCAAAATGAAAAATTTATTCGATTTAAATTCTTTATCTGGAAAAATAATTGATGATGAGTCAGATTTGATCCCACTGATGACATCTGATGATGAAGAAGCCATAAATAAAGAAAAATTACCAAAATCTTTATCAATTCTCCCCCTTAAAAACACTGTATTATTTCCTGGGGTCGTTATCCCAATTACCGCTACAAGAAATAAATCTGTCAAGTTGATAAAGGCTTCGAACAAGGGTGATAAGTTAGTTGGAGTAGTATCACAAATTAATCATAAAGTTCTAGACCCCAAACTTGAGGATATTAATAATATAGGAACAGTTGCCAAAATCTTAAGGGTTTTACAAATGCCCGATGGTAATCTAACAATTATCATACAGGGAAAAAAGAGGTTTAAAATAAAAAAAATTATTTCTGAAAAACCCTTTCTAAAAGCTGATATAATTGAAATAAATGAAATAAAACCTCAAAAAAACGATAAAAAATACAATGCAACCATTGATTCAATTAAAGACTTAGCATTAAAAATAATTGATGAAAACCCAAATATTCCCTCAGAGGCTTCAATCGCAATTAAAAACATTCAAAGTAATTCGTTTCTGGTAAACTTTGTTTCTTCAAATATGAATATCAGTGTTTCTGAAAAATATAAAATTTTACAAATTGATAATCACCAAAACCGAGCAATTGAGTGTTTAAGGTATATGAATGTTGAGTTTCAGAAACTCTCACTCAAGAACGATATACAATCTAAAGTTAGAAACGACCTTGACCAGCAACAACGCGAATATTTTCTAAACCAACAACTCAAAACCATTCAAGAAGAGCTAGGAAGTTCATCAAACCATAAAGATATTGAAGAAATAAAGTCAAAAGCAAGTGTTAAAAAATGGAATTTTGAAATTAAAGATCACTTTGAAAAAGAGTTAGTTAAGCTTCAAAGAATTAACACTCAAATGGCTGAGTATTCAATTCAAAGAAACTACATTGATCTTCTTCTTGATTTGCCATGGAATGAATTTTCTAGGGACAACTACAAACTTGACAATGCATTGAGAATACTAAATAAAGACCATTTTGGGTTAAAAAAAGTAAAAGAAAGGATAATTGAGCAAATTGCTGTTTTAAAATTAAAGGGTGACATGAGTGCACCAATTTTATGTTTTTATGGCCCCCCTGGTGTTGGTAAAACATCACTGGGTAAATCTATTGCCAAAGCCTTAGGGAGGGAGTATATTAGAATATCACTTGGTGGTCTGAGAGATGAATCCGAAATAAGGGGACACAGGAAGACATATATTGGAGCAATGCCAGGAAGAATTATACAGAATTTAAAAAAAGTAAAAACCTCCAATCCTGTTTTTGTTTTAGATGAAATCGATAAATTAAGTGTTGGTAGTCAAGGAGACCCATCATCCGCAATGCTTGAGGTTCTAGACCCTGAACAAAATATCTCATTTCATGATAATTTTTTGGAATTGGGATTTGATTTATCTAAAATATTATTTATAGCAACCGCAAATAATATTAATAATATACAGCCTGCTCTACTTGATAGGATGGAGTTGATTAGTATTTCAGGTTATAGTTTGGAGGAAAAAGTTCAAATTGCTAAGAAATATTTAATAAAAAAACAAAAAATTAATCACGGGCTTGGTATGGATACCTTCGAATTAGATAACAGAGTTATAGAAGCTATTATTAAAAGCTACACTAAGGAATCTGGAGTTAGATCACTTGAGAAAAAAATCTCTAAGATTTCAAGATGGGTTGCAAAATCAATAGTAAAAAATGAGGATTATAATAGTAAGATTCAAATATCAGATTTGAACAATATCCTTGGAATAGGATTAGATCAAACAATTTCAGAAAACAATGATATTTCAGGAGTTGTTAATGGATTGGCCTGGACTCAGTTCGGAGGCGAAATTCTTTTTGTAGAATCAACTATGTCCAAGGGAAAAGGTAACCTTTCAATTACTGGTAATTTAGGTAAAGTAATGAAAGAATCTGCAACAATATCTCTTGAATATTTAAAATCAAATAGCAGTTTTTTAGGTATTGAGAACAAAGTTTTTTTGGAAAATAATTTTCATATTCATGTCCCTGAAGGAGCAACACCAAAAGATGGACCTTCTGCTGGTATCGCTATGGTTACCTCAATAGTATCATCTATAACCAAAATTCCAGTAAATAAAGATGTTGCTATGACAGGTGAAGTAACTGTTACAGGACAAGTTTTACCAATAGGTGGTTTAAAAGAAAAATTACTTGCTGCGCACAGAGCTGGCATAAAAGAAGTCTTAATTCCAAAAGAAAATAAAAAAGATTTAGTTGATATTCCAAAAAAAGTAAAGGACGATATAAAAATCACAACTGTTGAAACAGCCGATGAAGTTTTAAAAATAGCTTTAATAAAGGATCTTAAATCAGTTGAATGGGTGGAAGTAGACAGTATATCTGACAATAAAAAAAGTGAAAAAACTCCTGCAAGTATTCAATAAATTATAATTTACATTGAAGCAACACTATTGTAAAAGTACTCCTCTTTGGGGGCGGTTAGCTCAGTTGGTAGAGCATCTCGTTTACACCGAGGGGGTCAAAGGTTCGAGTCCTTTACTGCCCACCA
>ENA-OSEY01001244-OSEY01001244.1-marine-metagenome-genome-assembly--contig:-NODE-1244-length-17913-cov-3.960417_pt1 | contig 17913 bp, 9 predicted proteins | sample MGYA00248465_ERZ534230 | MGnify/ENA primary metagenome ERZ534230 (study PRJEB26409, sample SAMN06344110) | marine metagenome | isolation source: Sea water from surface | place: Atlantic Ocean:Southern...
ATAATTTTTCCTAATGAATGCTGCTGATTTTCATCAAGATATTTTTTTGCCAGATATGGAATTGATAATGCTAAGACTATAAATAATATGATTGAAAAAACATGGCTTGTTCCTAAAAAAACGAAAGGAATACTTTCATCATACATGTATTCATATAATTTATTTTTCATGTTCGAAATTAATTATGATCTTTATAATCAAAAATACGAGAAAAACGTTTTTGGTATATGACCGGTTTTGAAATTGCAGCTAGACTGTCAGCGATCGACAAGTATTTTGACCCTTTTACATTCATCTTGTCAGAGTTAAAATATTTCTTTAAATATAATCTAGAAAGTATTCTGTCTTTAGCGTCTTTTAATTTCATTTTTGTTTCATGCTTATCATTAATGTTTTTTTTCATTCCTTCTTCAAATAATATCTTATTCCTTAACGCTAGATGAAAAATTTTAGATGGAGTTTGTTTTAGATGTGAGAGGTTTAATAGCCTCATTCCGCTGATAAGATCCTCAACATGGAAGAAACTATTTTTGTAAGATGCCAGCTTTAAGTCTTTATATTTTTTTAAATTACCTAATACAGACATAATTTCTTCATTTGGGTTTATCAAAGATCTACTAGCCTCACCAAAATCTAAAATTTTTATAATTGCATTTAAGATAATGTTTGACAATGTATCGTTAATTATGATTTCACTATCCATCATTAGATCGTTAACATAATTATTTGCTTTGACTTGCTTAAGCTTTTTAATAACTCCTTGTTTAATATTTTTTTTTCGGATGTTAAATGAAAATTCATCAACTAGAATTTGAGCTCTCTCATTAACTTTTATCATTATATGCCAGCCATATGAACTTCTTATTGGCTTAGACATTTTTCCTGTAGGAGCAGGGAAGATATATGCCTCCAGATTTGGATCAAGGTCGTCGTATTTTATCCAACCAATATTTCCTCCATTTTCTTTTAAGAATTCATTTTTAAAAATATCTTTTGCAACCTCGTCAAAACTAATTTTTTTGTTTGTAATAGCAACGAATGTGTTAAATGCTTTAATTGAATCATCGAAGAACAAATGCTTTATTTGACACTCTTTATTCATCCATTTATAATGATCTCGCAACGTATTCTCACTTATATTTTCATCGACTTTAATTACATCATTAAATAATTCATCTTTAATGATTTTTATTGAGTCTATCTGTAATAGTTTGTTAGATAATGAGTCCAGCGCAATATCGTCTCTTATTGATGCATCAGCAAAAAGCTTCAACCTTATTAACTGATTTAAATGTCTTTCGCGTTCTAAGTCTGAATCGACAATGCCGGTGTTTAAAATTTTTTCAGAATAAGTTTTACTGTAATCAAAGGTGGTTAGCTCACAATTACCCACTCTAGCAATTACATTTTCATTTTCAATATTTTGGCAGGAGAAAAATAGTGAAAAGAGAATAAAGACACATATAAAAATTGATATACTTTTCATCTGTAGTGGAAATTTAATGTAAAAAAAAAGGGGAAACATTAAAGCTTCCCCTTTTTTATAAAGAAATAGAATGTTATTTCATGAATAACATTTTACCATTGAGCGTTCTTCCATTTGATTGGATCGTATAAAGATATAATCCAGTAGAAACTAGTCTTCCTGAATTATCTTTAGAATCCCAAACTACAGAGTGTACACCAGATGGTATCTGTCCCATTTTTATTTCCCTAACACTTTCACCTTTTACATTATATATAGACATTGAGAGTTCACTAGTAATGTCTAATGTAAAGTTGATGGTCGTTACAGGGTTAAACGGGTTTGGATAATTTCCTTTTAATTTGAACTCATTAGGTTGTGATGCAAAATCATCAGTACTTAACAGCCAAGGATTATCTGGATTATTTTCACCAAAAGTAGTCTCCAGTGCGATATTGCCAGATGTTTGGCTTGGGATATAAAGTACTCTATCCGCACCAAAACCTGCTTCATTATCCATTGCACCGTTTCCGCCAGGGATAGATTCAACACCAGGATAATATGCTCCAAACTTATAGGTTATCACATTATTGTGACCAGCTGGAAGCGTAAGAGAACCTGTGTATACTCCATCACCATCTGTATCAACTAATCTTGGTATTTCTGAAGATACAGCAGTTGCACAACTTACGCCCATACAGTCTCCCCATGTACACCAGCAGTTTAAGAAAGAACCATTAAAAATAATGGTATCTGGCGCTTGAGGAAAGGCGCTACCATCGTTTGCATTCAGTGTTCCTTCTCTCCAGGTTACAGCCATATCAACAGTAACTTCATTTTGGAGCTCACCAGTTGGTAAGATAGCAGGTACTTCTGGATCTAACACTTGAGCCTCTCCACTAAAAACAAATGTTCTATTTGCAGATGTTTCCCAACCACTGTTATTCCAACTAGCGTCTGGGTTTGCCTTGAACTTCCATTCAACTGGATCACCAGGTACAGCAGTCACTTCCTTTGTAAATGCGTACAGGTTTGGATCAAGAGCATCAACAACAAATTCATCGCCACCACTCCAACCATTCATCGGACCTCTTAGTTCTAAGGTATGTATGGAAGGGTCGAAGCCATAACTTAATAATTGGCTCATATCTGCCTGGAATGTTACCGCTGCAGTAGCAGGAGGGGTACAAGTACCACACTGATTATAACAAATAGCGTCAGCTACGAAATCAGTTTCACCTACAACGTGAGTACGGTTACCACCGGTCGCACAATCGGCTGGTACTGTTTCAGCATCATCCCATGTGTTACCATTTACAAATTTATATTGTAATTCTGTTCCAGGTGTAGAACCAAATTGATAGTGGTATACAGTACTACTATCATTTTCAGCGGTCATCATTGTAGTAGCAGGGTCCCAGCCTTGGAAATTTCCAGCGACATGAACACCACTGTCTGAGACAGTTTCATATTCCATGTCAACTCGCAATGTGACATATACTTCACCGCAAGGAATACATCTTTCCCAACATACAAGTCCAACATCAAGGTCTGTTTCACCTATGGTAATTGTTCTATTACCACCGCCAGATCTACATGGCTGGTTATCATTATCCTCGCCAGCCCATTCGTCATCATTTTCTCCGCCCCAAGCATTACCATTGATAAATTTATATTCAATAGTGCCAGGAACTAGATCTAAAGTAACGCTGTAAACGCCATCGCTATCGTCATCTGTAAGCGCAATACCTGCTGGATCCCAGTTTGGATACATTTCATTTTCCGGAGTTCCATCATAGTCATAGTCACCAAAGTTTCCTGCGACATGAACACCGTTTGCAGAAACAGTCTGTCCATTCATGTCTACGTGTAATGTGACTTGTGATGCAGATAGGAAGTTTACAACAAAAATGAAACTAAATATTTTTGATATCATTTTGTTCATTTATTTATCTCCTTCTTGTGTAATTATAATGAGATTTACTTAAGTAACTCTAAACAGAGTTACTATGTTTATTGTATCAATTTAGTGAACAGATTACCTTAAAACAAATGTAATCGTAATTTTTTGAGGTGATCCTAATATTTCAAAATCTGTATAGCTGTAATCAATGTGATATTTAATATTTCTGTAGTTTAAAGCAATGCCGCAACCGATAGATAGTTTCTGTTCTAGATCTCTTTTGAATAGATTTCTATACCCAAATCGAATAAAACCAATATTATTGTAATTGAATTCAGTACCAATATTTATGCTTTCAGTATTATCACTTGGATGAATCGCATCTATGGCGAGGATGGTGCCAAAACCATTTTTAAGTTTTTTTGAAAATGACATTCCAAATCTAAAGATCATTGGCAGGTCAAACTCATCAGTCATAAGATTAGAGTTTAAATTCTCAGGGTCAGATTCTAAGCTTGGATCTAAATCTGTTTGAATCAATAGATCTCTTCCATCCATTTTCATTTTACTTCCGTAGTTGGATATGCTCATCCCAAGTTTTAATCCTGGAAACGTAGACTTATAAAGCGTTCCAATATCTATTGCAATTCCAGTAGCAGTAGAATTCCAAATGCTTTCTTTAATAAGCTTTATTGATGAACCCAATGAAAAGCGCTCTGTAAGGTTTCTTGCGTAAGAAATTTGACCTAAATATGAAGCTGCTGAAAATTTTTCCCCAGTACCCTCTGGGTTTTTAGTTGAAGTTACTTCCATTTCTCCCATATGCAAATAGTTTGTCGAGACTCCTAAATTTCCAGCACTACCTAGGGGTATAATAAAGCCAATGAAGTCCATTTCGATATCCAAAATCCAATCATAATGATCAACAAAAATCGATAAAGTTTTATTGTTGGCTATGCCACTAGGGTTCCAGTAAAGTGATGAAGCATCATCAGCTATTGCTGTGAAAGCACCTCCTAAACCAATTGCTCTTGATCCAACACCTATTTTTAAAAATTGACCAGCGGAGGTACCTGTCTTGGATACCGCTTGTGCAAAAATAGCGGAAATACTTAAAGCCGTGATAACCATATATTGTATTAGATAGTTTCTCATTTGATAACCGCAAATTTTCCTAATACAGGTTTAAAGCTGTTTATAGAGTTTGAATTCGCTTCAATGTGATATATGTAGACGCCATAAGCAATATCAAGGTTATCTTTTGTGAGCATGTTCCATTCAAAACTCCCATCAAATATTGAAGAATTATGGTACAATGTATTTACCAGCTCTCCAGATAAGGTAAAGATTTTTATTTTACAATTAGGAGGCAGGTGGTTAAAGTGAATTGACCTAGGACCTCTGCCATCTGAGTAAGGGTTTTTACCCTCCCAGCTTGCTCCTGCTACGTATGGATTAGGAACAACTTTAACTTTTGAACTGTGACTATCAATTTTTTCAGAATCTAGTTTCGCTCCGATCGATACAAATTCATATAAATCTGAACTTGAGAATTGTTTGGTGCAGAATAGTTTTAGGGTATCCCCATCTTTAGGATAATGAATATTAGGGATGTTATCATGCCCAGGAGTTATATACCATGATACAAAAGAAGTATCACCATTTTGTTCAATGATAATTATTCTGTCAGCATATGAAAAATACCCGGGTTTAGACAAAGAAATTTTAATTCCTGAGCTTGAACCAAATGGGCCAGGAATGAATCCAAATTCACTCCATTCGCCTTGCACGGTGTCTATGACCTCTAAATAGTTAAATTCATTTGGGTCATAAACATATTCAGGAATAACCTCATTTGAGTTTATAAGTGTAGTATCCATCGCATAATAATTCCATACCTGATCTATTACAGCAAATTCAATATCAAGGTCGGGATATGTATTATCAATTATTTTATAATTTACATTAAGAGAAGGTAGGTTAATTTCGGTACCATTATCCCTCATAAGTTTTAATTCTTGAGTTTGATGATCAGCACTATCACTAAAAACAAGAGCTATGTCTCTAGGATATTTAACACCTTTTGTAGTGATTCCGCTGAACTCCGTTGGTAAATAATTATATTCATAAGGTAAATCAGGCTGAGGGTAGAACCCTGAAATTTTTTTATATTCTGTTACATTAAGGTCATTATCAATTTCAATTAACATTCCATCAAAAATTGCTTTGTCACTATAGATCTCTTGTGTCCAAGGAACGACAGTATCAGTTATTGAATCCGATAAATGTTTAACAATCATAAGATGGCTTGTAGACCGCTGTAGCTCATCTGGATCATTTTGATCTATGTTAGGTTCTCCTATATCAGCAAGACTATTGTATTCAGTACCTTCACCGCTTTCGTATAAATTATTTTTCTCTGTTCCTAATGGGTTATTTTCGTAGTCATAATCATCGCCATTTGGATCCAAATTATTTACGGGATCATATCCTTCTTCATATTCATTACAAACACCATCAGCACCACAATCATTCCAATTATCGCTATTGGCATCTGCAACATTAGAGTAATCGTTTAAACAGCCCCCTAATCCATCTTCATATTCATCGGGACAGCCATCGCTCCCTATATCATCATTGTCTATATTCCAATCATTATCATCATCAAATCCATTATTTCTAGAATCTTTAAAGTGGATTTGATAGTTTAATCCATCAGGCAATAATGTTGGATCAACAACAGATAATCTGATATTACCAGTCCCATGAGGAAGATTAACAGAATAAACATCTCTTCTAGAAGGAGGTGCTTGGTAGCCTGCTGCGGGTGCATCAGGTGTAACAGCTATAACATTTTTTGCAGAATTGACATTGCCACCTTTATCGATGGTGACAAATTTTGATGTTTCTGCAGGTAAAATTTCTTTTTCAATAGATCCATGATCATATGCTGTAACCGCATAAAAATAACGGTGACCGTTTATGACGTTTGAATCTGTCCACGTATGCACTAAACCGTTATTATTTCCCAGGTAAAACTGGACACCATCAATGCTACCAGGGAAAAATCCCTCATGTTCATTGATTTGGTCAAATTGTTTAATTGGAACATTAAATTTAATTGATCCAAAAGCATCTGTTATTGTACCTGAATCGGTCCATTCTGTATCGGTCGCTCTATAAATTTTGTATCCTTCAAAATCCTCACCTGTAATTCTATCTTGAGAAAATTCTGCCTTATCATCCCAATATAGAGTAACATATCCATCTCCAGCAAAAGCCCAAACTTTTGGGAGATCTGGAGCTTTTGCAAAATTATAGTTTTGGTTATAAATAGTTTGTACAGTTTGTTTATTTCTCAGTAGGTCAGGGAGGTTGTCCCCAAATAATAATGCAATGGAAAATCTTTCGGTTTGTTGCTTCAAAAGCGGAAAATATCCGGAGCTAAATAAAAAGTCTGCATCAGTATTTTGGATAGAATTATTAAAATATCCCGGTAGCATTTCATCCCATAGCCGATTATCATCATTCATCTGAGGACCAACACCAAAATTAAAATAATAAAAACTTGACAACCCTATTTGATCAGATTCATCTATATCTGTTTTATCTATGTTAGGTTCGCCAGGTAGATCGGTTCCCACACCAGAAGTCGGCATACCATCATTTTCTCCAAAATCATTGCTACCTGCGAGGCCATCTAAGCCAACATCATCTTTTGTAATATCCCAATCTCCATCATTATCAAGTCCATCTAATCTACTTTCATCAATCAGTAAATTATCTGAGCCAATTCCACTAATGTAATCAATGTATTTAAGCCCAACCCCGCTTTCAGAATCTATGTACAGGTAGTAATCCTCAAAGAATCCTGGCGTTATCTCGATTGAAGCACCATTGTTTTCATCAATTATTCCATTGAGGTTATCATCAAACAAATTACGTGCTATTTCTTCAATTGGTTGGTTTGGTTTAAAAACAAAAATGTCATTTCCTTTGGTTATGGTCAATGAATCTGAAGGAAATGCAATTAAAGTTCTTTCGTAGGTAGTGTAATCAATTATCACCACAGTATCACCAGGACTAAAAATTACTGGTTCAAACATTTGAGTTGTAATCGTATTCCCACTTCCGAAAGATGCATCCCCATCATTATCAATACCATCGTAAGGATTACCGGGACTTTCTAGGAAAGCATATCCAGCTAAACCAACAGGTGACCAGCCACTAGCTCCTATGCCTCCTAAACCAGATTCTAAATCAGTACCATTATCATATGAAAATGCAATGTCATCAATTTTATCAAAGTCTGCCCAGTCATCTTGGCTATCGCCATCTCCGCCTGTTATGGTTCCAACAATATAGCCAAAAACCATTTTATCAATGTTTTTATTGCTTATATTTTTTATATCATATAGCCAGAAAAGCACATCTTCAGCTAAAATATGGTTCCATTGCAGTCCTCTAATAGCGCATTCTAATCCCATACCTCTTCTCTCAAGGTTTAATGAATCAGGAAAATAATTGAATTCAGCATCATTATAATCATCCATAACAAAGTAAGATTCTTGTTCAGCATTTTTTTGGTTTTTTCCAAAGTATCCATTCCAGCTTCCTGACCAACCTGGATCAATGGGGTCACTTGTTTTATCTGGCCAAGAACTCGGCCAGGTGTGTATGTAATCTGGATCATCTTCGTTTGGGCCCATATGGCTCATAGCGACTAGGGGAGTATCAGGATTTGTATATCCAGGCAAAGGTTCCCATCCCCAGTGTATGTCTTGGTTCATCTCGCTTCCTCTTGGACCATAAACTGTGGTTACACTTTTTTTGAGTTGACCATCTAAATTCTGAAATTCTGATCCTACTAAGTGACCAACATCACCGATGTATTCATGCCCTGAATTAATTGGCCATTCTCCACCAATATCTTCAGGTTCTGAACTCCACCTACCAACAAGACCATAATTATAAAATGTTGATCTTATTTTATTGCCTGAATGAGTATTTTTCGCTCTAGAAAGTTCGCTTCCTTTCGCAAGAATAAGTTGACTAAAAAATAAATATAGTAGAATTTGTTTGATCATTTTCAAAAAGAAATTTTTAATCCAATATCAATTTTTCTTGGTTCAGAATACCACTCAGGCTTTAATAAGTGTTCAGTTAAATTTCCGATACGTTCAGGATTTGTTAATGAAACATCGTTCGCGCTGAGAGTGTATGTTGCTCTACCCGTATCATTCCAAACATTTATTTCATTTCTAATATCAAAAATGTTATATATGTTGACAAATAGGTTAGACCTAAATCCTAAAAGTTTTAGTTCGTATGATGTACGCATATCAAAGGAAATAATATTTGGCTTACGAGAACTATTTTCAGCGAAACCAGCAAAAGCGCTTGAGCCACTCACGCTGCCAGTTTTGAATTCAGGCGTATAAGGTTTTCCGCTCCAGTAGTTTCCAATTATACTAGTAATCCAATTCTCTCCTCCAACGGTTAATCTCAGGTTTAACGTGTGAGTTTGATCCCAGTTAAGGGGAACCATTGCAAGTCTAGGTGATTGATCATTTAAGGCATCAAAATATGCATCTGTTGGATTAGAATAAGTACCTTCAGCTAGCATCCAAGAATAGTCAATATTTAAACCAAAATTATTTTGATATCTTCTTTCAAGCATTATGGTAAAACCTCGAGTGTTGGCATAATCCATATTCTGATATTTTCGATAATTACCAACAGGATATTTTTTTATGGTAGGGGATATTCCAACCCAATCTCTAGTGTCTCTATAGAATAGAGTCACATCAATGGATGTAAGCCTTGCAATTTCTTGCTTGACTCCAACCTCATACATTATAGTCTTTTCTGGTCTTAGATTGGCATTGCCTAGGATACCTCCATTGTTAGAGTTTGTTATCTCAAATTCAGGGTTATCATATAAAAATGAAAATTGAGGGATTTGAAAAAAATGCCCGTATGAAACATGTATAACACCCCTATCTGTAATCGGATAAGCTATGCCAATTCTAGGTGATAATTGGAAAGATGTATTCGCTTTTTTATATCCATAATTCCAACGGTATTCATTGCGTATAGAATCTAATTGGTGACTAAAAATTTCCGATGATGTACTGTTTGAATTTTGAGCAGAAAATAGATTTTCTAAATTGATAGCACCTTGAATATTTAATGAGTCTATAATGTTTATGTTCTCTGCAATTTGATCAACATCATGCTCCCAAAAGACAACTGTGTCATTTTCAGAATTTGCTAAAAAATATTTTCTGTTTTCTGGCATCCGCGAATCTTTTGGAATCTTCCAGTTAGGATCAAAATAATCAAATCGTACGCCAGCATTAATAATTATCTCATCCAGTTCTATTTTATCTTGAAGATAAAATGCAATCTCCTTTGGTTTAACTTTGAGATAATTATGATTTGTGGTATATGTTGGATTAATTGTCGGCTTAAAAGGGTATACCCTTGACCCATTTAATGAGCTAAATCCAAGTGTGTCTCCAGAACTAGTAACACTCCAAGATCCATTATTTTCAGGCACAATAAATTTATCGTCTACCTCCATATTATACATTTTCACTAAAAATCCTGCTTTAACAAAATGGTTAGTGTTAATTTGGCTTGAAATATCAAACTTCACTTGCTGGAAGCGTGTTTCTCTTTCAAATCTTCCGTTTTGTGTACCTCCTCTACCAAAAGACCATGCTGGAGTTTGGAACTGATCACTCGCTATATAGCCGCTTTGATCTTTTCTATCTATGATGGATATCATATTTTCATTCATCCATGTAATTTCGTATCTAGGAATTTTTGTTGTGATGTCATATCCACTTCTAAAAGCGATGCTATCAGACAAATTATACGAATCAAGATCTTGAGCATTAATTAGTTGTGGTTGAAATGGAACATCTTGAATATTCTTATAAAGTTTTTGAGAATATTGTGTAGAAAAATTTAAAAATTTAAGCTCGTAAAATGTTTTAGATGATATTGAGCGAGTTATATCAAATATGTAGGACAGGTCTTTTTCATAATTCCAATTGATTCCATCCGGGTTGTATTTATAATAAGAGTCGAAATTCCTATAATTTTTGTCTGTTAAAAAAGAGGTTAAAGAATATTTTGTTTGGGCATCCTTTTTCCATGTTAGTTTAAGCTGGCCAGCTAGTTTTTCAAATGGTGCTAAAGGTACAATACTTTCATCCGCAAAACTTCCATTGGGCTTGAAGAGCTTCATACCATAAAAACGATTGTTTGTTTTAAAAATTCTTAAGTTACTGTAAAAAGTAAAATTGGAAGGAAGAAACGGAACTGGTCCACTTAGAGATGCAGCGAGGTTAACTTGCTGAAGAGGGTTTTTCAAAAAATTAAGCTGGTCAATATATCCGTTACTATTTAAATCAAAAGAATGCTCACCCCAATCTTTTCTTCCATTTCCTTCGCCAATACTTGGCTGAGTATAGTTTCCATCTCCATTAGCATCGTAATAATCCCCTAAATATCCATCTGTGCCAACATCACTATTTATAGCCTCCATGTAGTCATTACCATCCCATTGATTGTTTCCGTTTTTATCCCAATAAGATTCACCTTCATCATACACTCCATTGCCGTTAATATCATAAAGAATCTCTCCGTAATCCCACACTCCATTATTATTTTTATCATCGAATGATTTCCAATTTGAAAATGGAGAAGAAATTGAATATATGTCATTATGTGTAGAGTGAAATCCTCCTGAGTATAAATTCAAACTTCCTTCAAAATTTTCACTTCCATCTTTGGTTACCACATTTACGATTCCAGACATGGCTTGCCCATATTCGGCATTAAATGTTCCACTTATAACCTGAATTTCCTGAACACCAGAATTCTCAATTTCTAAACCTGAGGAATTATCGTAAGCATCAGTTGTGGATATACCATCAACCCAAAATGATACCTCTCCGCTTCGACCTCCTCTCACATGAAAGCCTCCAGATTCATCTTTTACAACCCCAGCTTGTAGTTCTATTAAATCAGAAATTTCAGACACAGGTAAATTTTCAATATCATCTGCACCAATCACAGCGGCCATCGAAGTTTGATCAAGTCGAACGGTGGGAGTTTCTGCGATTACAACGACTTCTTCCCCTTCTATAGACTCTGTACTGAGTCTAAAATTTGCTTTTGCTGTAAGATCTACAATTACTTGTAATTCTTTAATTGTAACACTACCGTAGCCAATCATTGAAGCTGAAACCTCATAATAGCCAGGCGGAACGTTTAATATGAAATATTCACCATTTTGATTTGTTGCTGCGCCTAGTGATGTACCTTTGACAATAACATTGCAGCCTATGAGCACATTGTCACTCTCATCTGTTACTTTCCCAACTATTTTTCCACTCGTTCCCGCATGCAGGTACATGGAAAAAAATAAAAGTAAGCTAAAGTATTTTATTATTTTATTGATAAAAATTGACATACTATAATATTAATTTTATAAAGTTATTCATTGATTTATTTAAAAACTTTATATTAGTAACTCTATTATGAGTTATTAATTTATAATTCTTTAAATAATTTAATATAATTTTTTTGTAAAAATTTAAAATTGCTGCAGAAAAGGTAATTTAATGAATAATCTTCAAAGTTTATTAAAAGAATTTGGTCTGACGTCAAATGCCGCAAAAGCATACATTGCTCTTTTAAGAAAAAATCCATCTACCGGATATGAAATTAGTGGACAGGCAGACATTCCAAGATCTGCAATTTATAATGTATTAGCTAAACTTGTTAATATGGGGCTGGTAAGCAGCGTAGGGAAAGACCCCAGGCGTTACATTCCTCTTCCAGCATCGTCCTTGATTGATCTATTACATAAGAAGCATAACAAGAGGATGGACGATTTAAAAGATGCTATCGCAGAGGTTGATCCAAATGACGAGGCTTTTGATTTTTGGCATTTACATGGTTATGGTAATATGATTGAAAAAGCTAAGGAAATGATAGACCTCTCCAATGAACAAATAGTTCTTAGTGCGTGGAACCGCGAGATTGAAGAAATAACTGATGAACTAAAAAAAGCATCATCACGTAATGTTCATATTACACTTTTTTCTTTTACAAAGATTTCCAAAAAAATTGGTGAATTAGTTAGTTATGACATTGATGAAAATAAGCTCAGAAAAGTATGGAAGCCTAAAATGATTTTAGTAGTTGACAAGAAGTATACTATGATGGGCAGTGCTAGAAAACATGATGATAGCAGATCAATCTTTACTGAAAATCAGGCTATTACTGAAATTGCAACGGATCATCTTATTTTAGATATCACGCTTGCAGGGAACCGTTTAGGGTTTGATTCAACCAAAATAGTATCATCAATTTTAGATGAATCAGATGTCAAATTAGAATCGCTTTTCGACTCAAAGTAGGTTCATTATGTTAAAAAATCGAAAAAGTGGGATATTGCTTCATATTTCTTCATTGCCAAGCAAGCATGGGATAGGTGATCTAGGAGAGCAAGCATATCATTTCATCGATAAATTAGAACAAATGGGACAAGTATACTGGCAAATACTACCTACAAATGAGCCAAATGGTAACAATAGTCCATATGATACTAGCTCAGCTTTTGCTCAAAATCCAATGTTCATAAGCTTGGAATCTTTATTATCAGATAGTTTGCTAGAAAATAGAGATTTAAAAGGTATTGAAAATCAGGATAGTTCAAAAATTGATTTTGATCGCTTAAAAAAATGGAAATTTCCATTGCTTTTAAAAGCTGCCAAAACATTTCAAAAAACGCACAAGCATGATCAAAATAATGAATTTGTAGCTTTTTGTAAAATGAATGAGCATTGGTTGGATAGTTATGCAGCTTATAAAGTATTAAAAGATAAAAATAATGATCTACCATGGTTTGAGTGGGATAATGATTTAAAATGTTTTAATAGTAAAGCAATAGAACGGGTTTTGCAATATGAGGTTGAAGAATTAGAGATCATCAAAATCATTCAATATTTTTTTAATAAACAATGGCATTCACTTAAAAATTACGCTAATGAAAAAAATATTTCTTTAATTGGTGATTTACCAATATACATCTCTCATGATAGTGTGGATGTTTGGGCAAATCAGCAATTATTTAAGCTTGATGATGATGGAAACATGATGGTTAAGTCTGGTTGTCCGCCAGATTATTTCATGGAGGAGGGGCAGGTATGGGGCCACCCAATTTATAATTGGCAAAAACACAAGGAAGATAATTATGTGTGGTGGATATCAAGATTGAGCTTCTTAACATCAACTGTAGACTATGTTAGATTCGACCATTTTAATGGTATTTTAAAATATTGGGAAATACCTGTTAAGCATGAAAATGGAATAAATGGTAAATGGTCTAATGGGCCTGGTAAGCATTTTATTGATGCACTATATGATAATATCCCCAGGTTAAAAATACTTGTCGAAGATCTAGGTGAGTTGTCAAATGAAGTTATTGAACTTAGGTCTTTTAAAAATATACCTGGGATGAAAGTATTTCAGTTTGATTATGAAAATATATCCAAAAATGAAAAAGAAAATAAAGTTCTCTTCACAGGAACTCATGACAATGACACATTAATAGGTTGGTACGATAAAGAATTAAAAGATCCATTTCGTAATGGTAAGATTAATTTTAAATCAAATGAACTTAGACAAATCATTGATAATAATTCTAAGAATATTCATCTTGAAATAATAAGATATTGTATGGAAACAGAGTACCCTTTGGTTATCGTACCACTGCAGGATTTAATTGGCCTTGAGAGTGATTGTAGAATGAATGAGCCAGGTACATTAAATGAATCTAATTGGAGTTGGAAATATAATTTGGATGATCTAAATGACAGTTTAGTTCATACGATGAAATCAATTACACATAATTCAGGAAGAGCTTAATGCCAAATGATCAAATAGCCTATTTTTCTGCAGAGATTGGCATTTCATCAAATTTGCCTACGTATAGTGGTGGTTTGGGAGTTTTAGCGGGTGACCATATAAAGTCTGCAGCCGATCTTGGAATTAATATGGTTGCAATATCGTTGTTATACAAAGAGGGATATTTTAAACAGATTATTGATCAGGAAGGTAAGCAAAAAGAGGTATACCCAAAGTTCATTCCGGAGCCGTTACTAACGAAGCTTGATCATATTTTTTCAATTAAGTTAAATGGTAAAAAGGTTTTCATAAAGGCCTGCGTTTATAATCATAAAAGTATCAATGGTAATAGTATACCAATATATTTTCTTGATACAGATATACCAGAAAATGATAGTGAAACCCGTGAAATTACATTAAGATTATATTCTGGCGATAAAAAACACAGAATTCTTCAAGAGGCCGTATTAGGATATGGAGGAATGAAATTATTAGATATATTGTTTGAGGATAAAATTGCAAAGTATCATATGAACGAAGGTCATTGCTCTTTTTTAGTATTAGATCTTTTTAAAAAGTTTAATGGTGATGTTGAAAAAGTTAGATCAAAATGTCATTTTACTACACATACACCCGTACCGGCAGGGCATGACCAGTTTGAATTTAAATTAGTAAAAGAGCTACTAGCTGATCTAGTGCCAAGTGAACTTTCCCTACCATCGTTAAAACAGAATAAATTTCATATGACAGAATTAGGGTTGTATTTTAGTAATTCAGCAAATGGCGTTTCAAAGCTACATGGAGATGTGGCTCAAAAACAGTTTCCCTGGAAAGACATAGGACACGTTACCAATGGTGTTCACCATTATACCTGGGTTAGTAATTCTTATGCTACTTTATATGATAAATTTTTCCCTGGCTGGCAAACAAAGCCTGAGCTTTTGCTTAAGATCGATAAAGTTAAATCAGATGAATTATGGGAGGCTCATTTTAATGCAAAAGCAGATTTGCTGCATTTTGCAAACTCGCAACTTTCTAAAGCATTGGACCCAAATATTTTAACCATAGGTTTTGCAAGAAGAGCCGCTACTTACAAAAGAGCTCAATTAATATTCAAAGACCCTAAAAGATTAATTGAGCTTGGAGCAGGAAAAATTCAACTGATCTTTTCAGGAAAAGCACACCCGAACGATAAAGAAGGTAAAGAATTAATTTGTGGAATTATTAAAAATGCTAAAGAGTTTGAGGATAAAATTAAAATTATTTATTTAGAAAATTATAATATGTGGCTAGGAAAATTAATTACAACTGGTGTAGATGTGTGGCTAAACACGCCATTGAGACCAAATGAAGCATCCGGTACAAGTGGTATGAAGTCTGCATTAAATGGAATTCCTAATCTATCCATTTTAGATGGATGGTGGGAAGAAGGTTGCAATGATAAAATAAATGGTTGGTCTATTGGAACATCTGAAAATGCGGATGATGAAAGTGATGCTGATAGTTTATATGATGTGCTTGAGGGCGAGGTCATTCCAGCTTTTTATGATGATAAAAAAAGATGGATTTCAATAATGAGAAATTCAATAACTACAGGTGTAGATTTCACATCGCAAAGAATGGTAAGAGATTATCAAAAACTTTACTATAGATAGGTGTAAATATGGAAACAATTGATATCATAATTGTAATAGTTTATTTATTTGCAATAGTACTTGTTGGATTATTAGCCCAGAAAAAAGCATCAGAAGGTATTGATTCGTTTTTCTTGGGCAATCGCAAGTTGCCTTGGTGGGTACTTGGAGCTTCTGGTATGGCATCAAATACTGACATCGCAGGAACAATGATTAATACTGCTTTTATCTATGCACTAGGTACAAAGGGATTTTTTATTGAAATTAGAGGCGGAGTAACCTTAATCATGGCCTTTCTAATGGTTTTCATGGGTAAATGGAATAGGCGTTCTCAGGTTATGACTCAAGCTGAATGGATGCATTTTCGCTTTGGCAAAGGTTTTGAAGGTGACTTAGCTAGGGTGATTGCAGCAATAGCATCAATAATCATGACTATAGCTATGGTAACATATTTTATTATTGGAGCTGGAAAATTTGTTGGAGAATTTTTATCGCTAGAGCCCATTTATGCTTCCTTGTTAATGGTCGTTTTAGCAATGATTTACACAGTGGCTAGCGGTTTGTACGGTGTGGTATGGACAGATGTTTTTCAAGGAATATTTATATTTTTTGTCATCATGTATATATCAATTATGGCCATGACAACTGTCGATCTACCTGAAGAGTTTTTTGTCTCCGTTCCAATGATTGATGGGACGTTTAGCCAAATAAAAACTTCTTTAAGCGAATGGACGAGGATATCGCCTCCTGCAGAAATGAATATGCCTGAAGGCTCAACATTTGAAATTTATAATTTATTTGGCATAGCTATTATGTTTTATCTATTTAAGGTAACTCTGGAAGGTGCTAGCGGTGCTGGTGGATATATGCTCCAAAGGTATTTTGCTGCAAAATCTGATAGAGAGGCAGGAATATTGTCTTTATTCTGGACCAGTTTATTAGCATTTAGATGGCCTTTAATAGCTTCATTTGCAATGCTGGGTATTCATCACGGTTTAAACCCAGAATTCAACGTTATTGCTGATCCGGAGCTTGTGCTACCTACCGTTATAAAATATTACATACCTACAGGCATAAAAGGATTATTAATTGCGGGCTTAATGGCCGCAGCAATGTCAACGTTTGATTCAACAGTAAATGCAGGTGCTGCTTATTGGGTTAAAGATATTTATCAGACATATTTGAAGCCGAATTCAACTGAAAAAGAGTTAATGTTGCAAAGTAGATTAAGTTCTTTAGTTATAGTCGCAATTGCTTTGCTGTTTAGTTTGACAATTTCAAACATTAACGAAATATGGGGTTGGATTACAATGGGTATAGGCGCGGGAATGTTCATTCCACAAGTTATAAGATGGTATTGGTGGAGATTCAATGGATATGGGTTTGCAATTGGTACTGTTTTTGGTATGGTTTCAGCTATTATGACCAAGATATTTGCAAGCAATATAGCAGAGTATAATTCGTTTTTGATTGCAAGTGGATGTTCTTTGATAGGGTGTTTATTAGGTACATTTTTTACGGAACCTACTGAAAAAACAGTATTAGTGAATTTTTATAAAATAACTAGGCCGTTTGGGTTCTGGAATCAAGTAAGATCTAATTTAGACACCTCGATAGTGTCTAAAATTAATCAAGAGAATAGAAGAGATATCATTGCAATATTTTTTGCAGTACCATGGCAGATTGTCTTATTTTTAACGGGTATGATGATTGTTTTAAAGCAGTGGACTAATTTTATTAGCTTGTTTGGTATATTAATTATCTTATCATTTGGTCTATATTGGTTTTGGTTTAGACACCTGTCAAAGCAGGTTAAAATATGAAGATATCAATACTAATTTATTGTTTCTTACTATCCTTATCTTTAAGTCAACAATTAGATGTGACTTTTCGATATGTCAAAGAACCCACAGAGAGTTTTAATCGGATTTTTGTACCAGGTACTATGCCAGATGGAACTTCAAATGACTGGGGTCCAAATT
>ENA-OSEY01001246-OSEY01001246.1-marine-metagenome-genome-assembly--contig:-NODE-1246-length-17905-cov-4.735472_pt1 | contig 17905 bp, 20 predicted proteins | sample MGYA00248465_ERZ534230 | MGnify/ENA primary metagenome ERZ534230 (study PRJEB26409, sample SAMN06344110) | marine metagenome | isolation source: Sea water from surface | place: Atlantic Ocean:Southern...
GATTTACATAAAAAAGTTAAAGATTCCGGTAAGCCTAAGGGTGATAGAACAGGCACAGGTACCATATCAATTTTTGGACACCAGATGAGATTTGATCTACAAGAATCATTTCCTCTTCTAACAACAAAAAAAATACATTTTAAGTCAGTGGCATATGAATTGCTGTGGTTTTTAAAAGGCGATACTAATATCAAATATTTGAAAGATAATGGAGTATCAATTTGGGATGAATGGGCTGATGAAAATGGAGACTTAGGCCCAGTCTATGGCAAACAATGGCGTAATTGGAAAGGTGCTGATGGTTTTCATGATCAAATATCAAGTGTTATCCAGCAAATTAAAGATAATCCTAATAGCAGAAGGCATATTGTTAGCGCATGGAATGTTGCAGAGATTCCAAGGATGGCTCTTGCTCCCTGCCACATACTATTCCAATTTTATGTACAAGACGGAAAACTATCATGTCAGTTATACCAAAGAAGTGCTGACGTTTTTTTGGGTGTTCCATTTAATATTGCATCTTATGCCTTACTAACTCATATGATTGCAAATGTATGTGATTTAAAGGTTGGTGATTTTATTCATACTTTAGGTGATGCTCATTTGTATAATAACCATTTAGCACAAGCTGAAGAACAGCTCTCCAGATCTCCTTTAGAACCTCCTCAAATAAAAGTTGTAAAAAAAGGCTCTATTGATGAGTATGAATATGAAGACTTTGAGCTAATTGATTACCAACATCATCCCCATATACCTGCTGTAGTAGCTATATGATTATTTCTTCTTTAGTTGCAATGAATAGCAACAGACTAATTGGAGTAAATAATGATTTACCATGGAAGCTCAGAGATGATCTAGAGCATTTTAAAAATTATTCCTTGAATAAACCCATAATTATGGGACGAAATACATTCGACTCAATTGGAAGACCTTTACCCAATAGAATAAATATCATTGTTTCAAACAAGATGAAACAAGTTGAAGGTTGCCATATATGCAAATCTCTTGATGAAGCTATTCAGCTTGGCATGAAATATACAAACGACGAAATTATTTTAATAGGTGGTTCAAGAATTTTTGAGGAAGGCATGCAAAAAATTAATAAATTAGTCATTTCATGGGTTGATGCAAACCATTTAAAAGGCGATATTTACTTTCCCGAGTTCAACGCAAATGATTGGCTTGAAGTATCAAGTGAGCACCATAGCAAATCAGATCAAAATGAATTTTCTTTTGTAATAAAAGAGTATGTTAAGAAATAGACTCTTTTCTTAAATTAAGATTTCTTACTCTTTCCTGTTCGTTATCTGTATATTTCAACCAAGCTCTAGCTGATTTTTTTACAGCATCTTTTTCGCTTTTTGAAGCTTTTGTAAAGACATCTCTAGCTTCATTAAATCTTTGTAGTTCGAACAAGGCCTGGCCAAGTGTAAGCTGAGCAAAACCTGGATTCTTCAATTTTCCCTTATCCAATCCTTTGTTAATAGCCTCGATAGCTTTGTCTATTTGGTCTTCTTGATAATACAAATTTCCCATTGCTATATAGGCCTCTCCATCTGAGGTTACTTTTGTTAGTTTTTCGAAAACATCAATTGCAGCTTGTCTTTCTTGAGCGGCTCTAAGGGCTCCAGCTAAAATAGTTAAATTTTGTTTATCTTCTACAAGTACAGGTTTTGCTTTTTGATCCAGCGCGTTTACTGATCCAGCTTTTACAAATGCAGGGCCATATATATCCGTGCATACCAACTCTTCTATTGCAATGCCTTTATTATCAGTTTTTAGGTTGCCGTCTTCATCTAGAACTTTACTCATCAAACATTCTTGATCAACTACTCTAGTACCAGGCACAGACGTCATTCCTGTTAGCATGACTTCTGCTGCCCAATAAGGATTACCCGCTGCCATTAACATTTGTGACAAAGACTGGAATTCACCTTTTTTATTTAAAAGTTGTTTTGTATAAGCCGTTTTGAGAAGACTAGTATAATCTCGAGGTCTTTCAAGATCATTATATAAGCCAGCTAGATTCACAAAGTATTTTTTCTTTGGGTAAAGTTCAAGAATTTCCTCGTAGAGAGGGACTTGCTCTTCCTTAAGTCCAAGATCACTCATAGAAGCTAGAAGAAGTGAATACCAATTCTCTCTAAATCTAATTTGTTTCTCGTCAGCGAGACTTTTAGCTTTCAAAACATTGTTAAAAGCTTTTTGCTTGCTGGCTAATGTCCTTGATTTCGATGTTTCTTGATCGGCTAGTAAGTAATATGCTTGGCCAAGAAGGACATAAGCATCAGGTTTAACATCAGGAGCATTTTTAAACCACTTGATAAGATATTCAACGCCGGCATCAAAGTTTGATTCTGAGAGGTAAAGTTGTGCAAGAACATAATATGCTTCAACTCTAAGCTTGTCATTGGTATCTTCTTCATCTACCACCTTCAAATAGTTTGAAATGGCCTCAGGAATTTTGTTTTGATAAGCAAGGTTAAAGTAAGATTGGTAATAATAAATCATTGACCTGTCGTAACTTTTTAAAGATGCCATTCTTGGTTTTAATTCATCTAGTTCTTGTTGGCCTTTTGCTACAGCTCTCTTAATTTCTGGATCTTTTGCATTTGCTTCTTTTTCTTTTTTCTCTTTTTTTAGAAGTCTTTGCTCCTCTTCTAAAATACTAGCTTCATCAAGTGCTTCTATAACCTTTTGAACTTTCCTAGCTACTGATGGGGACATTACTTTAGCTCTTTTCTTTGTATTGAGCTCTCTTATTCTTTCTTCAGAAGCTAATTCAGGAAGTCCATAGCTAGGGTCAGGCACCTCAGAAAAGGCATTAAAGGTAAAGGTTAGCAGTAGTAATAATAAATATCTCATTAGCTTTCTTGTTCTAATTCAAAGGTAAATTTATGCGGCACATCCGCGACGGAAACCGCACGTCCATCTCTTACGGTTGGTTTATATTTAAGTTTTGATGCTGCTCTTATGGTTGCAGAATTAAACATTGAGCATGCTCTAAATTCGCCCTCTCTGTTTCCTGCTGAACGACACATACCTTCAATCACATAAGGTTCTTCAATTGTTCCTGACTCAGTTATTGTGAAAGCAACTATTACATAACCCTCCATATTTCTTTCTTGTGCTCTTCTTGGATATACCGGTTGTACTTTAAATAGTGGTATGTAATCACCATCTCTAAAGAGGGCTCCTGTGCCTTGTGAAAAATTAATATCGGGTTTTGAGGCTGCTGCACTAACTGCAATAGGTGTTACATCTAATTGTGGAGGCGCAATGTCTGGAGGCGCAATTTCAGGTTCTTCAGGAGGCTCAACCTCTTCGGAAGTAATAGTTTCAATTTCTCTATCAGGCATAATTACATCACCAATTTTTCTTCCTTTTACCACATCACCAGAGTCGCCAGTACTTACTAAAAGAACCATAAATACAAATAGCATAAAGGCGACTAATGGTGCCATTGCTAAAAATGTGTATCTTTTAGTATCTGCCATATTTAATTTGGTTCAGCTGCCAATGAAATGTCAAAAACCCCAGCATCTCTTGCACCATCCATAACTTGAATAATTGCATCTGCGCTTGCTGTTTCATCAGCTTGAATTACTACTGTGCCTTGCGGGTTGTCTGCCAATAGTTTTAGTACATTAGCTTTAACCTGTCTGACATCTATTCTTCTACCATCCATGTAAATTTCATCATTTCCACCTACTGCTATAAGTATTGCAGCGTTTTCTTGAATTTCGGATGTGTCAGAGTCGGGTCTATTAACTTCTAGGCCTGGCTCTTTAATAAAATTAGCTGTAACAATAAAGAATATAAGCATGATGAAAACCACATCAAGCATAGGTGTCAAATTAATTTCACTTTCTTCTTCTCTTGCTGCAGACGAAATTGCACTTCTTCTCATTTCTTAGCTCCTTGTTTACTGTGTCCTGATACATATTCTCCCATTAATAGTTCATTTGTTTCAACTTGGTTTTTAACCCAGATCATTGCTAAAACACCAGATAATGCTGAAACCATTCCTGCCATAGTTGGCAGTGTAGCTTTTGATACGCCTCCGGCCATAGATCTTGCATCACCGCCACCGTTAAAAGCCATAACTTGGAATACTTCTATCATTCCTGTTACTGTTCCCATTAAACCGAATAAAGGACACAAAGCGATACACACTTGTATCAATTGCACGTTTCTATTAATTGCTATTCTTCCTTCAGATATCAATCTGCCTTTAGTCATGTTCTTATGCCAAGGCGTTTTAAAGCTCATAGCTAAATATCTTTTATTAATAGATGAAGCGAATTCATCGTGAATAAAAAGGAAATAATAGATTCTCTCAAAGATCAAAGCCCACATGAACGTTACAAGTAATGCGATATACCACAATACTGGTCCACCCGACTCCATGAAGTCACGTAGAGATATATAAAGCTCAGTAAGCCAGATCATATTTACTTAGCTTTTTCAGCCACTATACCAGTAGCTTGTTCCTCTAAAACATCAACAACTGATCTTGCAGAAGATTGCAAGAACGAATGAGCTAATGTTGTTGGTATAGCAACAACTAGCCCTAGTACAGTTGTAACCAATGCTTGTGAAATACCACCAGCCATTATCTTAGGATCACCTGTACCAAACAATGTAATTTGTTGGAAAGTAACAATCATACCTGTAACTGTTCCAAGCAGTCCTGCCAATGGCGCTACTACTGAAACAATTTTCACAAAACTTATGCCTCTCTCAATAGAAGGTCTCTCAGCCATAATTGCCTCTGCTAATTTCAACTCAAGTCGATCAATAGTTTCTTTCATGTGAGAAGCACCTACTTTCAGCACTCTTCCCAGTGGATTATTTGAATTTGGTGTTGAAGAAGCTAGCTGTGCTTGTACTTCTCTTCCCATCATCCACAACATCACGTATTTATATATTGCATACAGAAGTGTGATGCCACCAATTGCTAAAATAATATAACCAATGATTCCACCTTGATTAATTCTTTCAACTAAAGAAGGATTTTGAACAAGGTTAGCCAGCAATGCGCCACCTGATGGACCACTTGGATCCACAGAAAAGCTTACATAGCCACTAGATGCATCAGCATCTGATACTCTTCCAGCTGAGCTTGTATACCTTCCGGCAGGCTGTCTAGCCAAGAACTGATATTGTCCTTTAGTAGGTACATACTCTAAATAACTGTTTCCACAGACAGCGTTATAAACACCTATTCTGACAACACTACATTCAGTTTGAGTGCCATCAACATTAATAACAGTCGCTGAGAAACGACTGACTTCTCCAGTTGCTTTCATTTCACGCATTATCTCGTACCAAACTCTTTCAATTTCTTCGATTGTTGGCAATTCAGTCGATTCACCCATTTTTTGAGTAAGATCACCCAAGAATTTTTCTCTATCCTTTCCAAACTCTGCAGCTGTTAATGAAGACTCAAAAGTTACTCGGGAGTCTGTAGTAATACTTTGCATATGTCCAAAAAGTTCATTCAATGAACCTAATTGTTTTAGATATGCTTCTTCAGCTACTCTTAGTTTTTCTTGGTTCTTTCTAAATTCTTCTTCAAGCTGATCAGCTATTCTTTCCTGTCTTGCCAACTCTCTTTGCTCAGCTTTTAAGATTTGGTCCTGCTTATCTCTAGCAGCCTTAAATTCTGCTTCTCTTTGTCTATTTTCACCTTGCTCTTTAGATTTGCCTTCTTTTACGAGTTCCAGTAATTTATCAAGATTTGTTGGTGCTTCAACTTCAGTTTCTTGTGCATAAGAATATGAAGAGATAACGAAAAAACTTAGCAATAATATTTTTAAATATTTCATTACTCTTCCTCCTCAAATTTGACTGGTAATGGTAGAAGGTCTAATGGTGCAGTTTTATTTGCCATTCTAATACCATCTCTTACTGGTATTCTGTAGCCGCTGACTTTTTCCCAGCCACTTCCATTCCAAATACCTGCTTCACTTTGGTCCTTGAGTTGATACATCAATGCAAGCCTTCCAATTCTTAGGATATTTACAACTTTTTCTTCACCATCTAACACAATTGCATCTTCATAGGTTTCAATTGTTCTGCCATATTCTCTCTCAATGTTATAGGCTTCTAAAACTTGTCTTACTTGTTCTGAGGCAGTAACTTTTGGATCTGAAAGGGTATTTCTAACTTGGTTGATACGCTTATATCTTTCATCTAAGGAGAATGGAGCATCAAGTGATACAAACTGCTCCAAACTGTTTGCCATTCTTTCCATTAAAGGTGGAATTTGTCTTTGAATGACAACTACCTGTTTTGTTTGTTCAGCTAAAGTTACAAGTCTTTCTTCTTGTGCCTTAATCTGTTGTCTTTTCTGTGCGTTGTAGATCTTTAAACCTTCAACTTGCTTAACTACGACTTTCCACTCAGCTAAGAGTGAATCTTTTTCAGTTGATAGGTTATCAACTTTTTCTTGAGAAGTTTCAGATTGAGAAATGCTTGTTTGGTTTTCCTCTAGTATCTGGTCTATATCAGCATTATTTGCAGATGCGAAAATTGCCAATATGTACAGTAAAAATACGTATCTTTTCATGTTCTTTTACCCTTTTTTAAAACTTGATCGTTAAAACTATCAAATTACTGTTATTTTACAACTATTTTTTAAGGAAAAACCGCATTTTAAAACAGTTTTGGGAAGAATACGGGAGTATTTCTTTTGTATTCCTGATATTCAGGGTTGTTGCCCCATTTTTTGTCCGATCTGGCTTCTAACATTCTTACCCCGCTGACGTAGTAAATAAGCAAAAATCCAAAGACTGGAGATATTAGAGAGACAAACTGTAAGCCTGACATAACTGGTACAGCCATCACAGTAATACCCAACCACAGTACAATTTCACCGAAATAGTTTGGATGTCTTGAAATGTCCCATAAGCCTCCAGTTATAAATTTTCCCTCGTTTGCAGCATCGGCTTTAAATTTTGTTTTTTGATGATCAGCCAATACCTCAAATCCAAATCCGAAAATCCATAATGCTAAACCAAACCAACCAATCAAACCCATTTCCACACTGGTGATTACTGTGAGGGCAACTAGCGCAGAAAGTGATTGAATAAATACCCAAGCTGCAGAGAGTGTCCATGTCATGAGCAGTTGAGTAAAACTTGGTAAGATTGTTTTAAACCTTTTATCATGGCCATCCTTCAGAACACGCCAAAATAAAAATCCACCAAGTCTTATTGTCCAAATCATAATACAGCCATAGATCAATAAAGATCTTAGGTCTAACATTTCGTGAACAGTGGTCTTTTTAATGAAAACTACAAATGACAGAACCGTGATGTAAGTAAGAGTTCCAGTTAGATCGTAAAATTTTTCAGTCTGAAAAATATAAGATGGAATAAAAAGGATCCAGTGAATGGCAAAGGATAAAGCCATAGCTACCATAATAAGTGACAAGCCGTCTGATTCGATTGTTCCAACTGAAACTGTGATGGCCAGAAGGTAACAAACTAAAAAAGTCACTACTGTGATAGCAAGAAATACTAAAGGTTGTAAAATAGTCTTAGCCATAATTTGCTTTTGCTATAAGTATCATACAAGAAAAAGGATAATGTGACATAAAATGAAATATTCTACCAATCAATTTAAAGCAGGTCTTAAGGTCTTGATTGAAAAAGAACCGTGTTCAATCCTTTCTTATGAGTTTCATAAACCTGGGAAAGGACAAGCTGTAATGCGAACAAAACTTTATAACTTAAGAACACAGAAAGTATGGGAAAGAACCTTTAAATCTGGAGAATCGGTAGAAAGCGCAGACATTGTAGAAAGAGACTTTCAATTTTTATATGCAGAAGGCCAGAATTACGTATTTATGGATAAAGATACTTATGAGCAAATTGAAATTCCAGTGCATAAAATTGAGTCAATTAAACTTTGGTTAGACGGAGAGGAGGAATGCAAAATTCTCTTTTGGGATGGAGATATTTTAAATGTTGAACTGCCTACATTTGTTACGAAAACTGTTTCAGAGACTGAACCAGGCCTAAAGGGAGATACAGTTTCTAATACTTTAAAGCCTGCAAAACTTTCATCGGGAATAGAGGTACAAGTTCCAATTTTTATAAATGAAGGCGAACAAATTAAAATTGATACTAGAGATGGCACATACGTTGGACGAAGCAAAGAATGATATTAAATGAGTTAAATCAACTGCTTAAAGAATCAGTGGCTAAAGTTGCAACTAAAAATGCTTTAACGCTTGATCAAAAACTATTAGAACAAGTTGAGTTTGAAATTAGCGCTGAACAACTTAGGGGTGATTATGCATCAAGCTGTTGTCTTAAGCTGGCAAAACACTTCAATAAAAAACCGGTCGAAATAGCAGAACATGTGGCTGCCAATTTAGACGACTCAATGATTAGTGAGATTCGAATCGAAGGCCCAGGTTTTATTAACGTATTTATCGCGCCAGAAACAAAAGGGGCTTTATTAAAAGACATACTTACTCATGGTGACAATTGGGGCGCCACCAAAGATTGTACAGGCAAAATATTATTAGAGTTTGTTTCTTCAAATCCAACTGGACCATTGCATGTTGGGCATGGAAGAGGCGCAGTGCTCGGCATGGCAATAGCGAATCTTTTAGAAAATATCGGTTATGAAGTAACTAAAGAATATTATGTAAATGATGCCGGCAGACAAATATCAATTTTAACAAGCAGTGTGCTGTTAAATGCATATGTAGAAGATTTTGATCCAGATGGCACCTATGAAGGCACATATATCAAAGAGCTAGCTGAACGATTTAAATCAAAATTTGGAGCTCTTGATAAAGAAGTTGATTTCGGATCTCTAGATGAAGATAAAGATATCAGGTTAGATACTATTTCTGCTTACTTTAAATCTGAGTTTAAACAGGCATGGGAGGAGGCCAACGAATTTTCTGTAAGAGAAATATTAAATCTTATCAAAAAGGACCTTCAAAAATTTAATATCGTTCACGATCACTGGTTTCACGAAAGCTCTTTAGGTGGAGTTGATAATGATAAATCTGATTTATCAAAAGCTTTAAAGATCATAAAAGACCGAGAACATACATACAATAAAGATGGCGCTGAATGGTTTAAAACTACTGAGTTTGGAGATGACAAAGATAGAGTGTTGTTGCGAGAAAATGGAGAGCCAACTTATTATTTAACAGATGTTGGCTACCATAAAAATAAAATTGATAGAAATTTTGATGCCTGTATTAATATTTTTGGTGCCGATCACCACGGGTATATTCCTAGGCTAACAGCTGCTTTCGATGTTATGAAAAAAGACCATCAAAACATCGAGTTCCTTTTGTATCAGTTAGTAAATCTATATGAACAAGGTGTTAAAAAAACTATGTCGACAAGAAGGGGGGAATACTTTTCTCTAAGTGAGTTAAGGGAAGACCTAGGTCCTGATGTTATTAAGTTTTTCTTTTTAGAAAAAAAATCGGACCACCCAATGGATTTTGATATGGATCTTGCAAAAGATGAAAGCAAAAACAATCCATATTTTTATGCTCAGTATGCATACGTCAGGTGTTGCTCTATCCTAAGCAAAGCAACTTTTGACCCAAATTCCGAAATAGATCTTAAAGAAATAGAAAATTGTTTTGAGATTGTGTCAAAAACTATAAATTATCCTCTGGTTTTAAAAGAATATGCGCTAGAAAGATCACCTCATTCATTGGTGCATTTCGTAAAAGATTTTTCGGCTACATTCCACTCATTTTATGAACAAAATCCCGTGTTGTGCGAAGACAAAGTAACATCAAATTCAAGACTTTTAATCACAAGCATTACTAAACAAATACTAAAAAATAGTTTTAAAATTCTGAATGTTGAACCATTAGAAAAAATGTAATATGTCCAACTTCTCTTTTAAAAATAAGAAATTTCCAATCAAAGCTGCACCAACTTTTCTGCTGGCAATTTCTGTTTCATTTCTAATGTCGTTCTTCTCGATTATTTTTTTACAAGATGCCAAGCAATTTTTAGATTTAAAAGACTACGATGTCGAAGATATTGAATATGAATTCCAAACTCTCTTGGAGAATAGTTCGTTTGATGAAATAGCAGTAATTGCAAACGATGAGCAAGAAGAATGTCAATATTTTGCTCAATCTGGAAGTTTCCGTACGTTTGCAGCAGCATCCAGTCAATTAGAAGAGCTTCAAAAAATAGGCTATACCCCTGTAATTGAAAATGTAACGAGCCAAAATGGTTTTAATTTCAAAGTAATTGTGGGGCCATTTGCTAATAGGTCCCAGACTAACAATGCTAGGGAAAATCTTAGAAGGTTAAATATGGACTCTTTAGAGATTAGAAGTTGTATCAAATTAACCAATGAATCTAGATAAATTTCATAATATTTCTAATGCCCTTAAATCACATCATAAGCTGATTGCAGTTTCAAAAGGGCAAGATATAGATAAGATTAAGCATCTTTATGATATTGGACACAGGGATTTCGGCGAAAATTTTTTGCAAGAGCTTAAAGAGAAAAAAGATATGCTGCCCAAGGACATTACTTGGCATTTTTTGGGTAACATTCAAAGCAATAAGGTAAAAGAGATAGTCGCATGCTCAGATTTAGTTCACTCAGTTAGCAGGTTAAAAGTTTTAGATAAAATTTCTCAACTTGATGCTAAAAAAAATATTGAGATTTTATTACAGCTAAAGCTTGGTGAAGAACAAACTAAATCTGGTTTTAGTGAAATAGAAATATATGAGATTATCGAACAAAATCAGTTTAAAAATATAACCATAAAAGGCTTGATGGTAATCGGCGAGGGTAGAATTGAGGAAGAAAAATTAAAAGCGCAATTTTTACAAGCTGCTAATGTTTTTAACAAAATGAAAACGATGAAAAAAGATGTTGAATATCTATCGATGGGAATGTCTAATGATTATGAATTAGCTTTAGCTTATGGAAGCAATATGGTTAGAATTGGTACATCAATTTTTGGAGCACGAACTAAATGATGGACTCTACAGTAATGTTTGGGATGCTATTAACAATAAAGACGATTGTCGTCTATTTAATATTGGTTTTATTTCTAATTGATCTTGCAAAAGCCGACTCTTACAACAAAATCGCGAGAATTATAAAGATTTTGCTTTTTCCTTTATTGCTACTATTCAATGTGCATTACAAAAAAATTAATATAGGCCTGTTATTTGCTGCCTTACTTATCAATTTCATATCTTTCTACATCTTACTACCAGGATATGATCTTGGCACTTTGGTGAATTTCTCTATTTTTCAAACAGCTAAAATGCTCATTGGTTTATTAAAGTTTGTTGTGATTATTGGTGTAGTTTTGAGCTGGTTTTATGCCTTTGGTGCAAACTTCTATAATTCAGCTACATCATTAATTCAAGAAGTGTATGAGACAACTGTATCTATATTTAGAAATATTATCCCGCCAACAGCAGGGTTTGACTTATCACCGCTAATTGCTTTTTTTGTATTTCAGTTAGCAGAAAGAATACTTGAGATCTTAATGTTCGAATATATGGTTTAGGCCTTAGCTAAGACATACCTTCTAATTTCATGGCCCTTTTTTAAGCCTTTGTTATGAAAGGTAGAAACTTCATATGAAATTTCAAAATTATCAATTTGCTTGAATAGTTTTTGTTCTTTCAAAACATCTTCTATATGATTTTGGTAGGTTTTTGAGTCCGTGATAATTTCAATTTTTCCTGTCTCTAAAATTTTTTGATTCAAAAGGTGTAGAAATGAAAGAGAAATTAGCCTCCTTTTAATATGTTTCTTTTTAGGCCATGGATCGGGAAAATGAATTCTTACAAATGATGCTTTATATTCTATTGCTTCCAAAAACTCTCTTGCATCTCCATTATATAAATAAAGGTTTTTTGGTTTCTCTTTCTCATAAAATTCAACTGCTCTAGCAAAGCCTTTTTTGTATGGCTCTATTCCAATGAAACAATGATTTTTATTGTTAACAACATCTTTTGTAAAGGATTGTGCATCACCAAAACCAATGTCTATGACAATTGGGAGTTTTGTCTGTGGTTTTGTTTCATGTTTTATTAAACATGTCGACTGCAACTCTAAAAATTTTTTATTTGTGTCTGAAAGTCTTCCGGCCCTAGAACTAAATGTTTTAATCACAATAAAAGCTATTGTATTTTAATTTAGGTATGTTGATTACAAATAAACTTAAACGTTTACTAGAGATGTTTTGAGTTTTTTGAAGGCTGAGGCTTCTATTTGTCTGATTCTTTCAGCTGAAACAGAATACTTATCAGCTAATTCATTTAGGGTAAGTTTATGATCATCAAGCCATCTAGCTCTAATTATATCTTGGGCTCTTCTATCTAAGCCTGAGATATTTTTCATTAATGCGGTATGGTTAACGCTTTCATAATTTTGTTTTTCAACTATTTGCTCAGGACTGTATGAGTGATCTTCGAGATATTGGCTTGGTGAAAAAGCTTTTTCATCATCTTCTTCATCGCATGGCATGTCAAAGGCTGAATCAGCGGAATTTAATCTATTTTCCATATGCATTACTTCTTTATATGAGACATCAAGATCGGCTGCTATTTTTTTAGCTTCTTTATCAGTCAACCAGCCAGTGCTTTTCTTTTTGCTTCTGAGGTTAAAAAAGAGTTTTCTTTGTGCTTTTGTGGTCGCAATTTTTACTATTCTCCAGTTCTTAAGAATGAACTCATGAATTTCAGCTTTAATCCAATGCACCGCAAATGAAACAAGACGAACACCTTTATCTGGATCAAACTTTTTAACTGCTTTAAGCAATCCCAAGTTTCCCTCTTGAATTATGTCAGCAAGCGGCAAACCATATCCTGCATAAGACTTTGCTATGTGGACTACAAATCTCAGATGTGAAATGACAAGTTTGTGCGCAACTTTAATGTCTTCTGTCTCATAAAACTCACGCGTAAGGTCGAGTTCCTCTTCTCTAGTGAGAACAGGTATTGAGTAAACCTGAGACAGATATTTATCTATATCTGAGCCAGGATTTGCTAATGCAAGTGCGTAACTCATAATAAATTATTATAACACATTATAACCATTGTTTATCTTTTAACGAATGGATGGCTATATTAGCACTAAATTTGTCATGTTTTCAACATTTTTTGACATTGCTTTGATGTGAAAGTTCATTAGAATAAACAGCTTGTTATGAACAAATCTGAAAAGCTTAAAAAAATTCGTGATGGACTCGTTTTATTGAGTCGAGAGAGAGAAGTAGTGCTTTCATTTCATGAGACATTTCACATGGTAGATGAATTGCTTGAAATAATTGATGATTTAATAGAGCAAGAGTCTAAGAGCTAACAAAAGTAAAACAGTTATTACTAAATTCTTTAAATTTGAAACCCATGCTAGAAAATTTTTCAATGCCCTTTGTGCTCTGAATTTCATTCTCTATCAAAAATCTTGCCATTTCTCCTCTTGCACGTTTTGCGATGACACCAACAACTCTTTCTTTTCCCCCAGATAAAGACAAAAACTTAAAATTAATGGTATTTTCAGCATCCACATACTTTGAGATAGAGGAAAAGTATTCTTCAGAAGCTAAGTTATATAGAAGCGAACTTCCTAATTCTTCGTTGATTTTTTTTGCGATCTTATCGCCCCAAAAATCGTATAGATTTTTAGAGCCATTAAAATTATGCTTCGTACCCATTTCAAGCCTATAAGGATTCATTACATCCGATGGTCTCAATACACCATAAATACCTGACAAGATTTTTAGATTTTTGTTCATATAATTAATTTGCTTATCATTGAATTGCTCAGCATTTAAATGCTTAAAAACATCTCCTTCAAATTGAAAAATTGCTCTTTTTTCGGCACCAGTATTTTGGTTCCAGTTTTTGTATCTATTGACATTAAGTTCAGCAATTCCCTCACTGACATGCATCATTGAGCCAAGTTCCTGTGAACTCATAAGAGCTAATTCTTTTGCAAGCTGATCAGCCTCCTTTTTAAAATAAGGTGTAGTGGATTTTAAAGAGTTCTCGCTAACCCTCTCTGTTAATCTTTTTGCTGGTGAGATTATTATCATATTTTTATACCTGCATTATTTAAATCTAAAGCTCTCTCTGCTCTATAGCTTGATCTTGCCATAGGGCTAGAGATTACTTCAAGAAAACCATATTTTAGACCTTCTTTTCTATAAAGATCAAACTCTTCCGGTGTAACCCACCTATCTATTGGATGATGATTTAATGTAGGCCTAAGATATTGTCCCAAAGTTACAATATCAACATCATGTTCTCTCAAATCCTCAAAGGTTTGATAAATTTCTTTCTCTGTTTCGCCCAAGCCAAGGATAATGCTAGATTTAGTTATCATACTAGGATTAATTTTCTTAGCATTTTTTAAAACTTGCAACGTTTTTAAATATCCAGCTCTAGGATCTCTTATTGGGTGTGTAAGTCTTTCAACGGTCTCTATATTTTGGGCGAAAACTTTTATAGGCGAACTTACAACTGTTTTAATGGATTCGTAATCCCCATTAAAATCAGAAGTTAGAACCTCAACTTCTGTTTGAGGGCTAAATTTTTTAATTGCTTCAACTGTATCGGCAAAATGTTGAGCGCCCCCATCAGATATATCATCTCTGTTTACACAAGTTAAAACTATATATTTCAAATTCATTAAAGCTATAGTTTCTGCTATTTTTTGAGGTTCATCTTTATCGAGCCACCCTTTTGGATTTCCTGTATTCACTGAGCAGAATTGACATGCTCTCGTACAAGTATCACCCATAAGCATGAAAGTAGCTGTTCCTCTTGACCAACATTCCGATAAATTTGGACATTTTGCTTCTTCACAAACGGTGCTTAGGTTTAAATTTTTAACTTTATTTTTTATCAAGCTATAGTTTTGGTTTGCCTGGTTAGCAGTCATCCGGATCCAGCTTGGTTTTTTTTCTCTTTCTACTTTTGAGTAAGCATTACTTTTCATGCCATCTTTGATGGAACTAACACCGGCATAATTTGTAATCTTTACTGTTGGTATCAAATCTTTCATTTATCAAGCATTTGTTGAAATTTATTTAAAAGGTCTTTTTTAAATTTATCAACATTAATATCTATATAATCTTTTAGATTACAAGCCCGAACATTCAATCCGCAAGGCTTAATAGAATTAAATGTTTTTAAATCTGTTTTGATGTTAATGCTAAGACCATGATATGAATAATTTTTTTTAATTCGCATCCCGATCGAAGCAACTTTTTCATTATCAATAAATACACCTGGATCATGAGCATCAATCTTATGTGTCAAATCGTATGAAGATAAAACTGAAGATGTAGTTTCTAAGATTTTTTTTGTTAGTTCGGTTGGTTGGAAAGGCAATTTTTTCATATGCAAGATGAAATAAAACACTAGTTGGCCTGGAGCGTGAAAAGTTGTTTTACCTCCTCTATCAGTTTTTATATAAGGTGGAGTTTTAGTTTTATCTTCGATTATCTCTTTTTCACTTATGCCAATAGTAAATACAGGAAAATGTTCCAGTGACCAAATAGAGTGAAAATCCGGTTGCGTCTCAATCAACTGCATCATGGCCTCGTATGTTTCTGAGTATTCAACTATGCCAAGTTCTTTGAATTGAATCTCTGTCATAATTTCTCTAAGTTGGCATATGACATTACAAGCCATTTAGTTCCTACAGCATCAAAATGAATTTGTATGCGTGCTGAATCTCCTTCTCCTTCAATACTCAATATTACACCCTCACCAAAGCTTTTATGCAGAACTCTATCACCGAGGCCATACTCACTCCCATCTTGCTTTAGTTTTTCAGAAACAACCGATCCGTAGTAAGAATTCTTGTAAGTTTGCTTAGGTCTGACAAATTCTAAACACTCTTGGGGAATTTCATTGATAAATCTTGAAGGCGGGTTATAAGAGTCTTGCCCATAAAGTCTTCTAAATTCTGTGTAGGTCAAAAATAGTTTATTTCTGGCTCTAGTGATGCCCACGTAACATAAACGCCTTTCTTCTTCCAGCTCGTTAATATTATCCATAGACCTAGAATGAGGAAAAAGAGACTCTTCCATTCCTACTAGAAAAACGTACTTATACTCAAGGCCTTTGGCAGAATGCATTGTCATTAACTGAACTGCGTCGTCTGTTTTTGACGCTTGAGTTTCTCCCATATCAAGCGAGACTGAACTTAAAAAAGCTGCAATAAAAGAATCGTACTCAGATAAATCCTCATTTTTATTTATTATTTCAAAAGACTTCACTGCTGAAATTAATTCATTAATATTTTCAATCCTAATTCGACCTTTTTCACCTTTTTCCTTCATATGATGCTCAATTAGACCACTTTGATTTATTACCTTTTCAACAAATTCATCTGAGGGTAATTCATGAATCATTTCTGCGCACATTTCTATAAAATCACAAAATGAATCTAATGACTTTGCTGCTTTACCCTTTAACTCCCCATCCTTTGTTAGTCCTTTGCATGACTGAAATAACGATAGATCATTTTTTTGAGAATATGCTCTAATTTGCTCAAGCGTTTTTTGCCCTATACCTCTAGTGGGTGCACCTATTGACCTTTCAAAAGCAGCATTATCATTCCTATTAACTATTAGTCTTAGGTAGGCTAGAACATTTTTAATTTCAAGCCTTTCATAGAATCGAACACCACCATAAATTACATATGGTAGGTTCTGTCTTAATAAGTATTCTTCAATAGTTCGAGATTGAGCGTTTGAACGGTAGAGAACAGCTATATCTTTATAGTAGTCTCCACCAGAAAAAATTTTATGCACATTTTCTGCGACATAGTTAGCTTCTTCCTGCTCATTATAAGCTTCATAAACCTCAATACATTCACCTTCGTTGCCTTCAGTCCAAAGCTTTTTTCCTAATCTATTTGAATTCTTACCAATTACCGCGTTTGCTGCGTTTAAAATCTTCTGAGTTGAACGATAATTTTGTTCAAGCCTTACAATTGCAGTTTCTTTCTCTTTTGAAAACTTATTTATGTTCTCAATTTTTGCTCCCCTCCATCCATAAATTGATTGATCATCATCACCAACAGCAGTAACTGTAGTGTCAGAACCCGTTAAGTTTTTTATCCATTTAAATTGAATTTCGTTAGTGTCCTGAAATTCATCAATCAAGATATTTTTGAATTTATTCCCATACAATTCTTTAATATGAGGATTATCTCTTATCAATTCATAGGATCTCAAAATAAGCTCAGCAAAATCTATTAGATTTTCCCTCTGCATATAGCTTTCATAATGAGCGTATATTTTTTTTAAAGTTTCAAGATTAAAGTCACCTTTATCATCAACATCTTTTGGCCTTAGCGCTTCATCTTTCCAATTATTTATTTGCCATCTTACTTTTTCAGCAGGCCATTGGTCTTCATCAATGTCTAGTTCTTTTAAATTCCTTTTTATTACACGCAACTGATCATCACTATCAAGTATGCTGAAGTCTTTTTCCAATCCAGCTTCCTTGTAATGCCTTCTTAATAATCGATTTGAGATTGAATGAAAAGTCCCACACCACATTTCAGGTATTGGTTGATCTAAGATTTGCTCGATTCTCCCAGTCATTTCGTTTGCGGCTTTGTTGGTGAATGTTACAGAGAGTATGCTGTGAGTGGAACTAGATAAAGCCTTAATCAACCATGCAATTCTATGAACAAGCACTTTGGTTTTTCCAGAACCAGCGCCCGCTAAAACTAAAAGTTTTTTTGATTCAGAAGTTACTGCTTGACGTTGAGCATCATTGAGATCATCAAGGATATAGGATACATCCATTAATTAGACGAATTTGTTTTCCCTAAACCAAAGATTGAAGGCATATTTTTCACCTCCGGTGACAGGCCTTCCAGCGTGCAAGGACATTGGATG
>ENA-OSEY01001247-OSEY01001247.1-marine-metagenome-genome-assembly--contig:-NODE-1247-length-17887-cov-3.318248_pt1 | contig 17887 bp, 13 predicted proteins | sample MGYA00248465_ERZ534230 | MGnify/ENA primary metagenome ERZ534230 (study PRJEB26409, sample SAMN06344110) | marine metagenome | isolation source: Sea water from surface | place: Atlantic Ocean:Southern...
TTGGTTGTTCATAAAAATACTAATAAATAAAACCACTTTAGAGGGGCTTATCAATGGAAGAACAAAACCGTCCTGTACCCACAAACTTTTTCGAAGATTGGAAAGAGAGAGAGGCTCTTGCTGAGCGTATGATTCCTCTCATTGGAAAGCTATACAGGAAAAAAAATATCTCCACTTACATGTACGGTAGTAGCATGGTTAACAAGTCAGTTACTGATCTAATGCAGGATCATCGATTTGTTAGGCAAATAGAGAGCAATGAGATATCAGAGTTTGACACCTACCCAATGCTAGAGGCAATCTCAAAACTTCCACTAGGTCCGGCTCACATTGATGTCGGTAAACTGGTTGTTAAATTTCAAAATGCTGATAAAGACTATTCTATTGAAACTTTTATAGAGTCCGAACTAGATGAAATTATTGGATCTGAAAACAAGCCCTTACCTCAACCGCAAGACGTCGTTTTATATGGATTTGGTAGAATTGGAAGATTAATTGCCAGACTTTTGGTAGACAAAGCGGGTGGTGGGGACGTTTTACGCTTGCGTGCCATCGTAATTCGTAAAGGAAAAAGTGATGATGATCTTGAGAAAAGAGCCGCATTGCTTAGAACAGATTCTGTTCATGGACCTTTCAAAGGCACTATTCGTACTTTGCAAGACCAAAATATTTTGGTTGTAAACGGCAATCCTATAAAAATAATCTATGCAAATTCTCCCTCTGAAATTGACTACACGGAATTTGATATCAAGAATGCAATTATTGTTGATAATACCGGTGTATGGAGAGATGCCGAAGGATTAAGTGGACACTTGAGGCCTGGTGCAAGCAAGGTTGTATTAACTGCACCTGCCGGAGATGATATTCCCAACATAGTCTTTGGAATAAACGACAAGGATATTAAGCCTGATTGTCAGATAATATCAGCTGCATCTTGCACAACTAATGCGATTGTTCCAGTTCTGAAGTGTCTATTGGATGAATTTGGGATCAAAAATGGACACGTTGAGACGGTTCATGCATATACTAATGACCAAAACCTAATTGATAATTACCATAAAGGTGGACGGAGAGGGCGGAGTGCTGCATTAAATATGGTGCTTACTTCCACAGGTGCTGCAAAAGCTGTTTCAAAGGTGATTCCTGAGTTGAAAGGTAAACTGACAGGCAATGCGATTAGGGTACCTACTCCTAATGTCTCAATGGCAATTTTAAGTTTGCAACTGGAGCGCGATACTACCCGAGATGAACTTAACGAGTTTATGCGAAAAAAAGCACTACACTCTAATTTGCAGCAACAAATTGGTTTTACTGCTTCAACTGAAGCGGTGTCAACAGATTTTGTCGGATCAAGACAAGCTTGTGTCATAGACGCCCATGCAACGATAGTTGAGGCCAATAGTTGTATTCTTTATTGTTGGTACGACAACGAATTTGGATACAGCTGCCAAGTCGTACGCTGTTTAGAAAAGTTTGCAGGAGTTGTTTGGCCAATGTATCCCAAAAATTCTTTTCTCAACTCTTGAGGTTACGGGAGATTGAATCAAACTCTAACGTTTTAAGGTTAACTTTTATGCGACTTTTGGTTTTAGTAAACCATCTGAATAACGCGTAGTCATTGATTCGAGACACAAAGGTTTAATTTTTTGTGCCATTCCTGCCGATCCAAAAGCTTCATACCTTGCGCTTGCGATATTTTTCATAGCTTCGACTGTTTCTTTCAAATATGCACGAGGATCAAAAATACTTGGATGTTTTGCCAGGAAACGACGAATCGCACCGGTAGATGCTAACCTCAGATCTGTATCAATATTGATTTTTCGAACCCCATTTTTTATCCCTTCACAAATTTGATCAACAGGGACTCCATAGGTTTCGGGGATTTCACCTCCAAATTCGTTAATTATCTTTAGCCAATCTTGTGGAACGGATGAAGAACCATGCATCACAAGATGTGTTTCAGGAATTCGTTTGTTGATCTCTTTTATGCGATCAATCGCAAGAATATCTCCTGTTGGAGGTCTACTAAATTTGTACGCACCATGTGAGGTTCCACACGCTATTGCGAGCGCATCTATTTCCGTTTTCGCCACAAAATCAGCAGCTTCCTCTGGATCAGTTAGCATTTGGTTACGAGATAATTTCCCTTCGGCACCAACTCCATCTTCTTCACCAGCAAGACCAGTCTCAAGAGAGCCGAGACAACCCAGTTCGCCCTCTACCGAAACACCACAAGCATGAGAGATCTCGACAGCTTTCCTCGTAACCGCAATATTGTAATCATAATTTGAGGGTGTTTTGCCGTCCTCTTCAAGTGACCCGTCCATCATTACTGATGTGAATCCAAGTTGAATAGATCTTTGGCAAACTGCAGGACTGGTACCATGATCTTGATGCATGCAGATTGGTATATTTGGCCACTGATCAACAGCTGCAAGAATGAGGTGTCTTAAAAAAGTCGACCCTGCATATTTTCTCGCTCCAGCAGATGCTTGAATAATTACCGGACTCTCACATGCCTCGGCAGCAAGCATCACGGCGCGCATCTGTTCAAGATTGTTAACATTAAATGCGGGCACGCCATAATCAAATTCAGCCGCATGATCTAATAGTTGTCGCAAGGTTATTAAAGCCATAAAAATCACCTCTATATCCTTAACTTATGATAAACATAAATCAAAGATTTACTCAGAGTCAATTGTTTTAGAGTAGACTAGAGAACGAAATTAATGATCAATCTATAACTTAATATGTTTTTCCAAGTTAGAAAATAATAATAATTCAAAAGTATTAATTTGGAGGGGATATGAACGTAAAAAACGCATTTTATGCCCAATCTGGTGGTGTGACTGCTGTCATTAATGCAAGTGCAGCGGGTGTTATAGAGGTTTGTCGGCAAAATAAATCAAAAATTGGAAAGCTTTATGCGGGTCTGAATGGAATTGTTGGAGCCTTGCGAGAAGAGTTAATCGATACTAGTTTTGAATCAGATGATGCTATTTCGCAATTACTGCATACCCCCGGAGGAGCCTTTGGATCATGCAGGTACAAGTTAAAAAAATACGAAGACGACGTAACTGAATATGAAAGGTTAATTAAAGTATTTAGAGCGCATAATATTGGTTATTTTTTCTATAATGGAGGAGGAGACTCGGCTGATACATGCCTGAAAGTATCCCAAATTTCAGAGAAAATGGGTTATCCAATTCGTGCAATTCATATTCCAAAAACAATTGATAATGATTTACCGTTCACTGATTATTGTCCAGGATTCGGATCTGTTGCTAAATATGTAGCAACTTCTGTTAGAGAGGCATCTCTTGACATAGAGTCGATGTGCGCATCATCCACAAAAGTATTTATTTTAGAGGTCATGGGACGTCATGCAGGTTGGATAGCAGCATCAGGAGGATTAGCAGCAAGTAAAAAAGGTGAAGCACCTCACATCATTCTGTTTCCAGAAATACCTTTTTACCGAGAAGCATTTATAGAGCGAATTGAAACAACTGTTCGTCAAAAAGGATACTGCGTAATAGTAGCCTCAGAGGGAATCAGATATAGCGATGGCGCGCATATATCTGGATCAATGCAGCGAGATGCATTTGGTCATCAGCAACTTGGTGGGGTTGCGCCAACATTAGCAAGCATGATTAAGCAATCGACAGGATATAAATATCATTGGGCGCTATCTGATTATTTGCAGCGTTCGGCACGTCATTTAGCATCAAAAATTGATGTAGATCATGCCTATGCTGCAGGGAGACGTGCGGTTGAGATGGCACTTGAGGGTAAAACTTCCCTTATGGTAACAATCGAGCGAGAAAAGGGGGAAAAATACAAATGGTTTTTAGGTGAGGCATCTTTAGAGAACGTTGCAAACATGGAAAAGAAAATGCCTAGAAATTTTATTACTAAAGATGGCTTTGGAATAACAAAAAAGGCTAAAGACTATTTAAAACCACTAATAATCGGTGAAGATTTTCCACCATTCAAATCTGGATTGCCTCAATACGTGAAGCTAAAAAATATTCTGACAGCCAAGAAATTAAAGTCTGATTTTCATTTTTAAAAAAATGAACCTTCGGAATGCGGAATAATTAAAAATAACCAATCATCTGGGAAATCAAAAATATGTATAAATTATTTTATGCTGAGGGGAGTGCCTCTATGGGGATACGAGTTTTGCTCGAGGAATTGCGAGTACCATATGAGTTGATTAAATCTACTATAAATATGGATGAACCCCGTCCTTCAGAGCAGATAGAGATCAATCCCAATGGTTGGATACCAGTTCTTATCGGTGATGAATCCATATATGAAGCTGCCGCTATAACGATTTATCTATGTGATAAGCATTCTTCAGTTGGTCTAGCACCCAAAGCTGAACAGAATACTAGAGGTTTGTATTTACAAACATTAGTTTATTTTTCAAATTCTGTTCAGAATGCATTTCAGTTAACTTACTATCCAGATCGGTTTTCTCACAACACTGATGGTTTCGAGAGTGCAATTAAAAGGGGGATATCAAGACTTTATGAAACATGGAAAGTCGTTGATGACCAAATAGGTAAGAACGTGTGGGTATTGGGTGATGAGTTTAGTGCTGTTGATATTTATCTTTTCATGCTTACTACCTGGTTGAAACAGTCCATAGGGCACCCATCTGTTCAGGAGTTTCCAAATGTTGCAAGAATTGCTTTCAAAGTGGCAAGAAGAGCTGCAACTAAAAGAGTATATGGGTCTCCTCTTTCAATTGACGGTTGATGAAATATTCAAAACGGTAATGGCAGAGAAAAAACTAGACGACATTTTTCAGGTTTGATAATTCGCAAGGGGGTATAACCAAAATAATATGGGTGAGTGTTAACTCCACGTCCGTAATCGAGAATCAAAAGACTTAAAAAAATGATATATTTTAAAAAATTTATTTTAAAAATTTTATTAAAAACAATAACTTATAAATATTTAATGGCGCACCCGGAGGGATTCGAACCCCCGACCAAGTGGTTCGAAGCCACCTACTCTATCCAGCTGAGCTACGGGTGCGTAAGTTGTGGATATTGTAACTATTTTAAAGTTAATAGCTAGCGATTGATTTTAACGCTCAAGAAATTTTATCTTCTGAGGGATTCCATTCCATTTTTCTGCATCCTCTAGAGGTGCTTTTTGTTCTGTTATATTGGGCCATATCTCAGCGAGCTCTTGATTTAGTTCAATGAAATGTTCTTGTCCTTCTGGAATTTCGTCTTCAGCGAAGATGGCATCGATGGGACACTCAGGCTCACATAGCGCACAATCTATGCATTCATCGGGATGTATTACTAGGAAATTGGGACCTTCATAGAAACAATCAACGGGACAGACTTCGACACAGTCTGTGTGTTTGCACTTAATACAATTGTCCCCAACTACAAATGTCACGTTAATGTCCTAGAAAGTGTTTAAAGGCAAGCGCCGCGAATTATATCAGTATTTTATTTCAGCGAAAGTCTTTACTTACTGCCAAATAATAGAGCGTAAGTGTACGTTAAAATAATTTCTTCAGCTCATATATTAATTCAAGAGCTTGTTTTGGAGTCAGTTCATCTGGTGATGTTTTTTGTAGAATTTTTTTAAGTTTTGAGTCACTTTCAGACTCAAATGAAAGTTGTGATTGAGGTTCATTACTCAGATTATTACCTGTATCTAGATTTTGAGTTTCTAGTTTTGTAAGTTGTGCTTTTGCTTTCTCGAGTACGGAGTGTGGTATACCTGCTAACTTTGCTACTTGAAGACCATAACTTTTGCTCGCCGCACCCTCCAGAACTTTGTGCATGAACACAATTTGATCTTTATGTTCTTTTGCATTGAGGTGCACATTTATGCTCGCGTCACTCTGTTCAGGTAACTTTGTGAGCTCAAAATAATGAGTCGCAAACATAGTTAGAGCTCTTACTTCAGTCACTAAGTATTGAGCACAGGCCCAGGCGATGGATAAACCATCATAAGTACTTGTGCCTCGGCCTATTTCATCCATTAGAACAAGGCTTCTATTAGATGCATTATGAAGAATATTTGCCGTCTCTGTCATCTCAACCATAAAGGTAGAGCGCCCACTAGCGATGTCATCTGATGATCCGATCCTTGTAAATATTCGATCGACTATCCCAATCCGCGCTGCTGTTGCAGGGACAAAACTTCCGATTTGCGCTAAAAGCACAATCAATGCAGTTTGTCTCATATACGTTGATTTTCCACCCATATTAGGGCCAGTAATTATCAGCATTCTCTTCTTTTGATCCATTTCGAGATCATTCGGTATGAAGGGTGATTCTATGGTTTGTTCAATAACCGGATGTCTGCCACCTTTGATTTCAATTAAATTTTCTTCAGTGAGTTCAGGTTTGCAAAAATTAAGGCTGACTGCTCGTTCAGACATTGATGAGAGCACATCTAACTCTGCAAGTGAAGCAGCGCAATCAACGAGAATTTTTAAATCTTTATTTATTGTATCTAACAAGTCTTCGTAGATAATTTTCTCTCTAGCAAGTGCTTTGCTTTTTGCACTGAGAGACTTATCTTCATAAACCTTCAGTTCTGGTGTTATGTATCTTTCCGCATTTTTAAGGGTTTGTCGCCGAATATATTCTATCGGTGCTTGTGCGCTCTGGCCTTTTGATATTTCTATGTAGTAACCATGTACTCTGTTATACCCAACTTTTAAAGTATTGATTCCTGTTCTCTCTTTCTCTTGTATTTCCAGATCAAGAAGGTACTTGCCTGCATTACTGTTCAACGCTCGAAGCTCATCTAATTCATCATCAAAACCATCAGCGATCACGCCACCTTCTCTTATGGTCATGGGCGGATTGTCGATAATAGCTTCAGATAAAAATTTAAAGAGTTCTGGTAATGGTTTGCAGTAGTTTTTGATTTTCAACAGATTCTCATCAGTTATCTCGCATAGAAGTTTTTGAATTTGTGGTAGCTGTTCTAAAGACATTGTAAGTCTTGTTATATCTCGGGGTCTTGCTGACCGAAGTGCGACACGTGTGAGAATTCGCTCCATATCACCGATATATCTCAATACCTGATGCACACGATCATAGAGAAGGTTGTCTTGCAACGAAGCTATACTTTTCTGCCTGCACTCAAGTTTCTTTAAATCTTTTGAGGGTTCATTTAACCACCTCTTTAATAAACGAGATCCCATTGAGGATCCAGTCGTGTTTAAGACTTCAAAGAGGGTATTCTTTGTACCTCCATTAATTGCCTGGTCAATCTCTAAATTTTTTCGGGTGGTTGGATCTAGAATTACTTTAGATGATTGAAGCTCTGTTGTTATTTGTTGTATGTGCGGCAGTGAATTTTTTTGGGTATCAAGTGCATATTGAAGTAAGACTCCGGCAGCAGATATCCCTAGTTTCATGTCATCGCAGCCGAATGCTGTTAAATTTTTTGTTCCAAAATGATTATTAAGCACTCTTTCTGCTGTATCGAAGTCGTATTCCCAAGAATTTCTTTTCCGAATACATGAATCTTGATCTAGTAGTTTTAAGACTGAGGAATCTTCAGCAATGAGAATTTCTTTCGGATTTATCCTGTCTATTTCGCTAATGAAGGCATCTTGAGAATCGACTTCGTTCAATTGAAAAAGTCCACTACACATATCCAGAGAGGCGATGCCAAAAGACTCATTATTATGAGCGATAGAGACGAGAAGGTTCTCACTTTTGTCATCTAGCAGCGCCTCGTCAGTGACTGTTCCAGGAGTAAGTACCCTAAGTACTTTTCGCTCTACCGGTCCTTTAGAGTTTTGAGGATCACCTATTTGCTCACAAATTGCGACAGAAACTCCACCTTTGATTAGTTTTGCGAGATAGTTATCAGCGGCGTGAAATGGAACTCCGCACATAGGGATCGGATTTCCTTCTTTTTTACCTCTAGCTGTCAAAGTAATATCTAAGAGTTCACTCGCTGTTTTTGCATCATCAAAAAATAATTCGTAAAAGTCACCCATGCGATAGAAAAGCAATTCATTTGGATGCTGAGCTTTGATGCGAAGATATTGCTGCATCATTGGAGTATATTCAGAGGTCTTCTTAAGCATAGGTATTTGACAATTTAAACTCGATAATGATTACAGGAATTTATGTTTGTTTCCATATAATATTTTTTATTTATTTAAACATTATGTTACTGAATGTAGAATGAAGAACGAATCTTTTTTCTCCGGAAATGTTTAATGAGTAAATGCGATTTCGGCTTAATTGGACTTGCAGTGATGGGACAAAACCTTGTCCTAAATGCGGAATCAAAGGGCTTCAGTGTTGCTGTTTACAACCGTACCGAAAAAGTTACCTCAGACTTTTTAAGAAAACATAAAGAGAAAAGTATTGTCGGAGCAAAAAATTTAGAGGACTTTGTGTTAGCCCTCGAGCATCCAAGAATCATTCAAGTGATGGTGAAAGCAGGTTCAGTGGTTGATGCTGTTATTGAACAACTCATACCGCTTCTCGATGAAGGTGATCTCATAATAGATGGTGGTAACTCTTTATACACTGATACAGTAAGAAGAGAAAATTACTGTAAAAGCAAGAATATCAGGTATCTCGGTGCGGGTGTTTCCGGTGGAGAGGAAGGTGCTCTAAAAGGGCCTTCGATCATGCCGAGTGGCGAACAGAGTTCTTGGGAATTAGTCCAACCAATATTTGAGGCAATGTCTGCGAAGGTAGATGGGGAGCCTTGTGTTACCTATATTGGAAAGGGCGGGTCCGGTCATTTTGTGAAAATGGTTCACAATGGAATTGAATATGGTGATATGCAGTTAATATGCGAAACCTATAACTTGTTGAAAGCAGCTGGCTTGAAAAATGCAGAACTTTCGAAAATATTTAATGAATGGAATTCAGGCGAGCTCGAGTCATATCTTATCCAAATTACGTCAAAGATTTTCTCTCACAAAGATGTGCTGTCTTCCAATGATTTAATTGACATAATTTTAGACAAAGCAGGACAAAAAGGGACAGGCAGATGGACTGCTTTGTCGGCAATAGAGAATTCTATCCCTTTGCCGACCATAGCTTCATCAGTTGAATCAAGAATACTATCGTCCATGAGAGATGATAGAAAATGTGCATCAAAAATTTTATCAGGACCAGACGCGTGGACCATAAATCTGGGAAATACTGATTTAAAAACCTTTATCACAATGGTGAAAGACTCGTTATTTGCCTCAAAAATTATTTCTTATGCTCAAGGTTTAAGCCTTATTTCGATTGTTGGTAAGCAGCAAAATTGGAATTTAAATCTCGCAGGGATTGCAAAGATTTGGAGAGGAGGTTGCATTATAAGGGCTAGATTTTTATCAGATATCTCAGACGCATTCAGGAAGAATCCAGAATTGAGTAATTTAATGATTGATAGTGTGTTTGCAAGTATTCTGAAAAATTGCCAGAGTAATTTAAGGGCGGTTGTCTCCCTAGGAGTATTGAATGGTATTCCAATCCCCGCGTTGAGCGCATCACTCAGCTATTATGATTCATTTCGTTCAGAGAGGTTACCAGCAAATCTTCTTCAGGCTCAACGTGACTTTTTTGGAGCACATGGTTATGAGAGGCTAGATGCAGAGGAAGGTAAGTTGTTCCACACAGAGAATTGGCCCAGCTTGGTGGAGTAAGTATCAGATCTCTCTTTGAATCTGAATAAATATTCCCCTTTCTTCTCCAACGAAGTACCGGTAGCTGCCAAAACCATAGTCAGCTCTTTCTGAAATTAGCTTTCCAGTTAAGTTGGTAATTTGACCCGATACCTTGATGTTTTTCAGTTCTTTGGTGAATCTTAAGTTGGCGATGGAATGTCCAGGGTAGATATGCAAATTTTGAGGATCAAGAAAATATTTGTCTAGATGCACTATTTCAAGCTCACTTGTGAGGCTTTTCGTACCCTCATATTTTAGAGAAAGGTTGCTAATGAGTTTGGGTGCAGTGTCAATAGCATTACCATTAATGTCGATATCTCCATAAAGTCGAGAGTAAGAATATGTATGTTTTGCAAATGATCCAACATTTGTAAGAGTCAAGCGACTCGAAAGTTTATAGCTTAATAACCACTCGATTCCTTTATGATCTGTCTGACCATCATTAACGACGATATTGTTGGTGTCTTTAATAATTACATTATCTTTGTTCATAACAAATGCACTGATTTCTACCTGTGAACTTTCTGAATATCTTTTAACTCCGAATTCGAAACTTGATAGGTTTTGTGATTTGATGTCGTCAATACTTTGTTCTTTTTGCAGTCGGTATATCTCGTTTATTTGCGGAGCTCGATAGGCAGTTGCAAATCTAGCAAATAGATTGGTTGTTTCGTTAAGATTGTGCAGAATACCAATCTGATAATTCAAATTTCTAAATGAATCGCTTCGACTATCGGGTCTAAAATACCTGCAAGATCCATCAGTAGAATTACAAGCTGAACCATCATCACGAGTGGTTCCAGATATCATTTTATTAGAATAATCGTAGTCTAGCTTTTCGAGTCTAACGCCCACATCTAGGGCAGTATCGGGCTGAATTTTTTGATTGAGGTTTGCGTACAGAGCATATTGGTTACTATCAACCTCAAAATCATAATGTTTTCCCTGGAATCTAACATTATTGGCGATTCCCAGGATATTTTCTTGCACCTCAGCCACATACATTTTGGCCCTCTCTAAATCTATGCCCAGAGCAATATCCATATTTTCTCTATCAACAATAAGATTAGTTTGTATGCCATTGCTATATTGCCCATTTGATTCTTGTGGTTGTCCGGGCAAATAGTGTTGGAGAAAATTCATCTTACTTTTCCTAAAATAAGGCGTAGCCGACCATTTGTAATCCTTGAAGTTACCCTCGGCCTTTGTAGATAGTCTTATAGACTGAGCATCTCGGAATGCTTCTGGATTCAAATTTTCTCGCCGACTTTGCCTATCTTTATAGCTGTTAAATCCCTTTATATAGCCCGCAGTCTCTTGGTTCAGGTTTGTTACAGAGAGATGGGTCAAAAAATCAATATCCTTCAAAGAATAAAAGTTTTTTACAGAAAGTTTCTGCTGGTCATACCCAGAATCCTCTTTGTAACCGCCATCGGATGCGCCATTTGCAGCAACTTGCCAAAGTCCGGTTTTATATTGCGCTTTTGCGCCTAGCCGTATGTTTTTGTAGTTATTGCTTCCGACTCCGATCGAAGCATAATTTTCTTCTATTAGAGGAGAGATGACGTTGAGAACGCCATGCATTGCATTTGATCCGTGGACTACAGTTCCCGCTCCACGCCAAACTTCTATTCCAGATGCTTGCTCAGAGTTTATCTCGAACATCTGGTTTACATTACACATCCCAGTGGGTCTAACTGGGAGTCCATCTTCACTCACTAGAGTTTCTGCACAACTGCCTGATCCCGTAAAGACGGGCGACCGGATAGATGTCAGATGTTCTTGTCCATTACCCCTGCTGATCCACGTGCCAGGAAATCTTGTACCCATTTGATTGATGTGGATGTGAGAGGTAAGGCTGATCTCCTCTTCATCTGAGCGTGTAATGGCCCCCGCAATATCTTGCTGTTGCTGCTCATTGCGGGTTGCTGTTACAACAATGTTTTCAATTTGTTCACTCGCTAAACTTTCGTCACTGATAACTACACTGCTTGACAATAATGCAGTTGAAGACATTAGGGTAAAGGATAGTAATTTGATTATCTTATTGATCATATTAATCTCACTTATCTCAGGGCATAGTCGAAGTACTTCTGTCAATAAAGTTTGTTATCGCTTATCGGAATCTCCATGGTATTAGACCCATGGTCACTAGATAAACCGATCATTTCATCATACGCACTAGACTGTCTTAGCACCGATTCTTTACTCTTTACATTGCTCATTGTCTTTTGTAGCTCAACCAAGTTGCTGGCGCGTAAAAATCGGTCTTTATCATCAGTAACATAATAATTTTCCCCATCTATCAGAACCGAGACTTGATATAGACTTAGGTCCAAAGAGTGATACACCACCTTTTCAACAAAAAAAAATTTCTCCAACTTAGACAACTGAATTAACATTGAATTCGTACGCCGTTTACTATTTTAGAGATCAGTGATTTTGGTCTGAATTAAAATCATTAATCAAAATTTTTACCTCATCCAGCTGATTGGAAAACGTATAATGTTGCAAATCGAGCATTTAATTAAGGGCTGTAAATAATGGCAAGTCAAAAAGCAATGATCAAAATGTCTATCTTTGCTGAGTTATACAAATTTGTTAAACCATACTACACGCAAACTTTCTTGTTTCTGGTAGCGTTGGTTATTACTGCAGGCGTAACGTTAGCGATAGGGCAAGGATTAAAGCTTGTAATCGATGAGGGGTTTAATGATCCTTCGTATCAAAGATTAAATGAAGCAGTTTTCTTCCTTATAACGGCGTCTGTAATAATGGCGCTCGGAATTTACTGTCGATTATTTCTCATATCTTGGTTAAGTGAGCGAGTTAGTGCAGATATCAGAACTTCTGTTTTCAATCATTTAATTAGTCTCCATCCTTCCTTTTTTGAGTTAAACAGGAGCGGCGACATTATGTCTCGTTTAACGACAGATACAACATTACTTCAATCAATTCTTGGCACCTCGTTTTCACTAGCTCTGCGCAGTTTTATCATGCTAATTGGTGCCACCATCATGTTATTCATAACTAACTTAAAATTATCTTTGATAGTAATATTTGTGATGCCTATTGTGGTCCTACCGATCATTTATTTCGGTAGACGGGTAAGAAATTTAGCGAAAAAAAGCCAAGATCGCGTTGCGAGTGTTGGTACCTACGCAGGCGAGGTTATACAACAAATAAAAACTGTTCAGAGTTTTACTCAAGAACCTTCCGAAATAAAAGCATTTAACGAAGAAGTTGAGAGTGCGTTTAAAGTCGCTCGTCGACGAATTGCTCATCGATCGGCACTAACTACTGTGGTTGTGATATCCGTGTATGCAGCATTAAGTGCAATGCTTTGGTTTGGGGGTCATGGTGTGCTTTCAGGCGAGATGACTGGTGGAGAACTTGGTGCTTTTGTATTTTATGCGAGTTTGATGGCGATGGGTATGGCCTCTGTTTCAGAGGTATATGGTGAGCTTCAGCGAGCAGCGGGGGCGACAGAGAGATTAATTGAGTTGCTAAATGCTAAAAGTGAAATTTTTAGCCCAGTTGAAGCAAAGGAACACACCAAGAATATAGCAGCACAGTTAAACTTTGTTAATGTTAACTTCAGCTATCCCTCACGACCCTCACATTTGGCATTGAATCAATTATCCATATCAATTGATGATGGCAAAATAATCGCCTTAGTGGGGCCATCAGGCGCAGGTAAATCAACTATTTTTTCATTGATTCAACGTTTCTATGATCCTCAATCTGGCAGTATTTTATTTGGTAAACATGATTTAAGAGCACTTGATCTCAGAGAGTTGAGAAAAGAGATCGCTGTCGTGGAGCAACAGCCCACTCTTTTCACGGGATCAGTCATGTACAACATAAAGTATGGTCGGCCCGAAGCATCGGATGATGAAGCGATTGAAGTGGCAAAATTAGCTTACGCTGATGAATTTATTCGTGAGTTTCCAGAGGGTTATGATAGCAATTTGGGTGAAAAAGGCGTCAGGTTATCTGGTGGACAAAGACAACGGATTGCGATCGCGAGGGCGTTATTGAAAAATCCTCGAATTTTATTGTTGGATGAAGCCACGAGTGCTCTTGACTCTGAAAGTGAGCACAAAGTTCAGAGAGCTCTGGAAAATTTGATGAGTGGTCGAACAACAGTGATCATAGCCCATCGACTCTCCACAATCCTTCATGCTGATCGAATTATTGTGATGGACAAAGGCAAAGCTATCGCCACAGGCAAGCATCATGAGTTAATTGAATCTAACGCCCTTTATGCTCGTCTTGCTGAACTACAATTCTCAACCGATGCATTGGCGCCTAGTGTCGAGTAATGCGTTCAGCCTTGAACCAAGGAAAAGCCGATACTTGGGCCTCGATGATTCCATGAGGAGCTTGAACTTCAACGACGGTACCTAAAGCCGAGTGATTTGAGCACACGTGCGCAAAACCAATGTTTTTGTTTAGCCTTGGAGAGAAAATACAGCGCGAGACTGTGCCAATAGATTTTCCGTTAATTAATACGGGCCAGGGACTTTCTGGCGGTGAATTTAGCTCTATTCCGCCTATTTCAAGTCCTACTAACTTATTCTTTGGGCCTTCCTGCTTTATTTTTTTGAGGGCCTGTTTGCCGATGAACTCCGTTGGTTGGTCAATGTCTACTAACCGATCTAGTCCAATTGTGTAGGGACAGTCTTGCCTTCTAATGTCTGATACGTATGAAAGCATCCCACCTTCAATGCTTCGAATTAAATTTGGTGCGATTGGCGCAATGTTAAATTCCTTACCTGCTTCTTTTACTTTCTGCCACAAAGCGTCTCCCATATCGCCATTGCGCAGATACAGCTCATAGCTTATTTCACCACTCCAACCCGTTCTTGCAATAACAAGTGGTATGCCGTCCAGAGAGGTCTCACATGCCCTAAAAAATCTTAAGTCATCATGTTTGCCCTGAAAAAGTTTATGGATTAGTTTTGGTGATTTTGGGCCGCCGATTTGTAGCGGTGAAACATCAGGTTCGGTCACGTCAACATCTAAATTTGCCCAAACTGAAACTCCTTGTATCCACAGAAGCGCATCACCGTCTCCTGGGGAAATCCAGAATTTATTTTCCTCGAGTCGAAGCAGCACTGCATCATTAACAATGCCTCCAAATTGATCAACCAATAGAATATACAAACATTTGCCAGTTTCACATTCAGATAAATTTCTTGGTGTGATTAATTGCACAAACTTGTGTGCATCTGGCCCCGTGATTTCGATTTGTCGCTCACAGGCAACATCCCACATTGTCACATCTTTGACTAAACTATTATATTCCTCGAAGGTCCCGCTGTAAGCAGTAGGCATGTACATATGATTATAGATAGTGAAAGATTTAGCACCATCTTCAATTGTTGACTTAAAGAATGGTGATTTTCTAACCCTTGATCCAAAAGAGATCGCCGATGAAGTATTATCTTGAGACATAAATTTCCCCTCTAAACGCCTCGTTTTATTTGCGATTTTAATCTCAAAATATTCTAAGTGTAAACAATTATTTATCACAAAATATAAAGAATTTAAGTGAAGTATTTTCGGCAAAAAAATCATATAAAAACGACATAAATTTATTTAAATTTGACAGAAATTTGAGCTAGAGAAATTGTGTTGATTAAAACATTTAATAAACTCGCCGAGATTTAATATCTTGATCTATATATTTCGCTACCAAGTACTATAAGAAAAACTATAAAATAGGGCCGTGATTAAATATTTTTCCTTCTTTATTGTCATTTTAGCGGCATGCTCCAACATACCGGAGAGGAGCTCAACTGTTGCAGATGCAGATTTTCTTTTAGTGCAAACATCGAGCGGTATCGTAATGGGAAATGTAAGCGATGTGAACGTGAAAGCGGTCGATTGGTTTGATATCCCTTATGCAAAACCGCCTGTCGGAGATCTTAGGTGGAGAGCGCCACGGTCACTAAATTCTCCAGACCGGAAAATAACAAATATGGAGAATAATGCCTGTGTTCAAGAGGCCAGTGAGTATGCTGGTGTCTCAGGATCGGGAATCGTTGGTTCTGAAGATTGTCTTTATCTAGACATTACCGCACCAATTGATTTTAAAGAGGTGTCTTACCCCGTCATGTTTTGGATCCACGGAGGCGGGAATACCTCGGGCTTAAAAGACTATTACGATTTTAGTAATTTCGCGGCAACCAAAGGACTGGTTATTGTTGCCTTAAATTATCGATTGGGGGCCTTAGGCTGGTTCAGTCATCCTGCAATTCAAGAGACACAATCAGGGCTCGACAAGGCTTCAAATTTTGGAACCCTAGATATTATTGAGGCGTTAAAATGGGTTAAAAATAACATCAAAAAATTTGGTGGCGATCCATCGAATGTTACTATTTTCGGTGAGTCAGCTGGAGGGCACAATGTTCTCGCGCTTCTTGCATCACCATTGAGCGAAAATCTGTTCCAGAAAGCTATATCACAATCCGGATATACAGCAACATCCTCCCTCGAACGTGCGCACAACCGTAATAATAGATTCCCCCTGGTGAGACGAGGATCTTGGCAGATTACAAACGATCTTACATTTGATCAGCATTCGTTGACGGATCAGAAAAACATTCTTAAAAATTTGGATGCTCGTGAATTTATAGGCAGGTATTCGCGGGAAAATCAGATTGACTCCATACCTTTATCCACTCGGGATGGCGTGGTCATACCACTTGAGGGAATTGCTTCAGCACTTGGCAATCCGAGATACGCAAAAAAAATACCGGTAATGTCGGGCACAACTAAAGATGAGGTTTCTCTGTGGCATGGGCTCCACAGATATTTTGTCGATATAAAATATCCGCTGAGCCGATTTTTGCCGCCTTTTTATAGTATCAAAGATCAGAGTGTTTTCGATCTTTGGATTAGAACACGATCTCATGCATGGAAGATTAGAGGAAGTGATGAGCCCCTAGGAGCCCTCCAGAGAGCAGGATATACAAAGCTTTACTCCTATCAATTCGACTGGGATCATCAAAAGCCATCTATCTTCGCTGATTTTCCAAGCATCTTGGGTGCAACGCATGGTATTGAAATTGCATTTCTCACACAGGATTACAGATTTGGGCCCATTTCGAGTTACATATATCCCCAAGGCAGTGCCCGAGACGAAATGGAAGAGACCATGATGAGTGCTTGGGCTGATTTTGCGAAAACAGCTAATCCATCTGCATCAATTCCTGTGGTTTGGCCAATGTATAACGAACAGAAACCCACCTTCATGCGTCTAGATAGAAACGATTTGCTTCGCACAGACTCAGAAAAATATACCTTAGATTCACTGCTTGAAGAGGTTTTAAGTAAGCCTGAAGCTACCCAGCTGGAAAAATGTTTAATGGTTTGGGAATCGCTCGTAAATATCGGTGATGTGTATTTAGAACCACTCGAGACCCTTGGAGGGGGGACGTGTGCTAAATATGATCTGTTAGCAGAGCAACAAAAAATAAGGGATTTCTTTGTAGAAAATTTTGGTTCGGTCAGTGCACGTTGATCGGTTCGATAAAAGGCTATGATTCTATCAAAAATAGCGTCACTTCTTAACGTTCGAAGTTCATTTGGTAGTGTCCTTTCGCTAATATTACTGTCGGCTTTTTTTATAACAATCGGAGTGGACCACTTCAGAAATCCGAATTTCTATTTGAATATAATGCCTCAGCAGTGGCCTTTGAAATTAGAGGCAGTCTACGTTAGTGGTTTCTTTGAAATTTTAGGTGGTGTTTGTGTTATTTTTCATCAATTAAGAAAATTGGCGGGGTGGGGTTTAATTGCATTATTAATTGCGGTATACCCAGCGAATATTCACATGGCTGTTAACTATCATTTGTTTCCTGATATATCCCAGACTATGCTTTACTTCAGATTGTTACTCCAGTTTTTATTCGCTTACTGGGTGTATCGAACTACAATATCAAAAAAATTGCAGGTGACTCATTGAGAGCCAAAACTTTTGAGCTTTGTGAGCGGTTGGGTAAATCACTGTTATCGATGGGATCTACGATTACAACTGCAGAGTCATGCACTGGTGGTGGACTTGCTAGTTCAATTACTGCAATACCTGGAAGCTCTGCTTGGTTCGAACTAGGTTTTATTACCTACTCTAATTCCTCTAAGAAAAAGATATTAGGTATTGAACCAGCGCTAATAGACTCTCACGGTGCTGTCAGTATA
>ENA-OSEY01001248-OSEY01001248.1-marine-metagenome-genome-assembly--contig:-NODE-1248-length-17863-cov-8.084111_pt1 | contig 17863 bp, 24 predicted proteins | sample MGYA00248465_ERZ534230 | MGnify/ENA primary metagenome ERZ534230 (study PRJEB26409, sample SAMN06344110) | marine metagenome | isolation source: Sea water from surface | place: Atlantic Ocean:Southern...
GAAAATTTTGCACTAGGAACTATTTCTCCATTTATTTCAACTGCAAAGGGTCTGTCTTTTGGAGCAAAAGTATTCAAAATAATTTCTAGATTTGTGGATTCTATTTGTTCAATTGTTCCGTTTAATTGAATTTTGATACTAGACATGCACTAAAGCTGTTTTGAGTTTCTTAAACGCAGTAGCTTCAATCTGTCTAATTCTTTCAGCGGAAACAGAGTATTTATCCGCTAGTTCATTTAAAGTAATTTTATTATCATCTAGCCATCTAGCTCTGATGATGTCTTGTGATCTTTTATCAAGCGCTGAAATATTTTTAAGTAGCGCTGTGTGATTTACTTCTTCATAATTTTTTTGTTCAGTAATATCTTCTGGGTTAAAACTATTATCTTCAAGGTATTGACTTGGTGAAAATGCTTTTTCATTGTCTTCTTCGTCAGTAGGGACATCGAAAGAAGAATCTGCTGAATTTAATCTATTTTCCATGTGCATTACTTCTTTAACTGAAACATCTAGTTCTTTTGCGATTCTTTTAGCCTCTTCGTCTGTAAGCCAGCCAGTGTTCTTTTTCTTGCTTCTAAGATTGAAGAAGAGTTTTCTTTGTGCTTTGGTAGTAGCAATTTTAACTATTCTCCAGTTTTTTAGAATAAATTCATGAATTTCAGCTTTGATCCAATGGACTGCAAAAGAAACTAGTCTAACGCCTTTATTTGGATCAAATTTTGTAACTGCTTTAAGCAATCCAACATTTCCCTCTTGAATAATATCAGCAAGAGGTAGTCCATAACCAGCATAACTCTTGGCAATGTGAACAACAAATCTAAGATGTGCAATGACAAGCTTGTGAGCTAGTTTTACATCTTCGGTTTCAAAAAATTCAGTGGTAAGCTCTAACTCTTCCTCCCTAGTTAGAACTGGAATTTGATAAACTTGGCTCAAATATTTATCAATATCTGAACCAGGATTTGAAAGGGCTAACGCGTAACTCATAACAAATTTCTATAATATATTATAAACCCTGCTTATCTTTTTGCAACAGGATGGACATATTAGCATTTAAATTTGTAATAAATCAAGAAATTTTAAACACTTAGAAATTAATTAATTTAGAATATTTTGCAGATATGAATAATGAGAAAAAATTAAAAAAACTTAAAGCTGGCCTGCTACTGCTGAGCAGAGATAGAGAAGTAGTATATTCTTTTCATGAAACTTTTGATTTAGTTGATGAACTTATCGAAATTGTTGACGAATTACTTGAAAAAGATTGATTACTTTTTAACTGTTCGAAAAGAAGAAGGTGTTGTCTTCAAAGTTTCTTAGTTTAAAGCCCAGTCCTTCAAACTTTTTAATATCTTCGAGATTATCAATTCTGTTTTGTATTAAAAATCTAGCCATTTCGCCACGTGCTCTTTTTGCTATAACCCCTATTACTTTTTCTTTTCCTCCAGACATGCTTAGGAATTTGAAATCAATAACTTTTTTTGGATCCACATATTTCTTAACTACTGAAAAATATTCCTCAGATGCAAGATTAAAAATATTTTCACTTGGAAAATCAGAATTAATTGAATTTGCTACCTTATCTCCCCAAAATTCATACAGATTGCCTGCAGAATTCACTGAAAAATTAGTCCCCATTTCGAGTCTGTAAGGATTTATTTCATCAGATGGTCTTAAAATTCCATATATGCCCGACAAAATTCTAAGTTTTTCATTCATATAACTTAAATCCTCTTCGCTCATTCCTTTCGCATTAAGGTTCTTAAATACATCTCCTTCAAACAGAAAAATAGCTCTTTTCTCTTGTTGATTTGGTTTATTCCAGTTTTTAAATCTGTCTGCGTTTATCTTGGCTATGTCATCGCTTACCTTCATCAACGATTTAAGGCCCAATATATCGAGCTTTGTTAATTCTGAAGCAATTAAATCAGCTTCTTTAGCGAATAAAGGTTTTGTTGAATTAAGACTTGAATCAAATGATTCTGTTTGTAATCTTTTTGCTGGTGAAATTAAAATCATGCTAAACCTACGTTATTTAATTCTAAAGCTCTCTCTGCCCTATAGCTCGATCTAACAAAAGGGCCAGATACAACTTCTTTAAAACCATATTCTAAACCTTCTTTTCTATATTTCTCAAACTCATCTGGGGTAACCCATCTATCAATTGGTAAATGATTTAAAGTTGGTCTCAGGTACTGCCCTAAGGTAACAATATCTACTTCATGCAACCTTAAGTCTTCAAAAGTTTTATTAATTTCTTCATCTGTTTCTCCCATCCCCACAATAATGCTAGATTTGGTAATAATATTTGGGTTGAGTTCTTTTGCCTTTTTTAAGACTGTTAAAGTCTTTTGATAGCCAGCTCTTGGATCACGAATAGGATGTGTAAGTCTTTCTACAGTCTCCAGATTTTGTGCAAAAACTTTAATGGGCGATTCAACAACTGTTTTTATTGATTCAATAGAACCATTAAAGTCTGAGGTTAATACTTCTACAGCTATAGTCGAATCTTTCTTTTTAATTTCTTCTACCGTTTTTGCAAAATGTTCTGCTCCGCCATCAGCTAAATCATCACGGTTTACACAGGTCAAAACTATATATTTTAAACCCATCTTAAAAACAGTATCTGCGATATTCTTAGGCTCGTCTTCATCTAACCAACCTTTTGGATTGCCAGTATTAACTGAACAAAATTGACAGGCTCTGGTGCAAGTATCGCCCATTAACATAAATGTTGCTGTACCTCTTGACCAACATTCAGACAAATTTGGACATTTTGCTTCCTCACATACAGTGCTTAATTTTAAATCAGCAACAGAGTTTTTAATTTCTGAAAAATTTTTATTCACTTGGTGAGCAGTCATTCTTATCCATTTGGGTTTATTTTCCCTTCCTATTAAAGAATAATCATTGCCCTTCATTCCATCTTTAATCGATGAAACTCCTGCATGATTAATAATTTTGACTGTAGGTATTATCTCTTTCATTTAATTAATTACTTTTTTAAAACCTTGTAGAAGTTTTTTCAATAGTTCTTGTTTATCTATATCTATATAGTCTATTAAATTACAAGCCTCCACATCTAGACCACAAGGGTTAATCGAATTAAAAGTTTTCAAATCTGTTTCAAAATTTATGCTCAAACCGTGATATGAAATATGGTTTTTAATTCTCATACCAATTGAAGCAAGCTTCTTGTTATTAATATATATTCCAGGATCCTCAAGATTGATTTGATGTTCAAGGCCAAATGACCAAAGTGTATCTGATGTTGAATTAAGTATTGTGCTTGTAAGGCTCGTAGGTTTAAAAGAGACTTCTTTTAAATTTAAAATAAAGTAAATGACGATTTGACCAGGAGCATGAAAAGTAATTTTTCCACCTCTATCAGTTTTAATAACTGGAGGATTTTTTGACAAATCTTCTTCTATATTTTTTTCGCTTATCCCAATTGTAAAAACTGGTGGATGTTCAACAACCCAAATATGATGAATTTTTGGAGAAGATTTTACGAGAGCAATCATTTCATCTCTACATTCTTGATAATTAACCAATCCTTTATATTCGATAATCAATTTGTTTTCTCCAGGTTTGCATATCCTAGAACCAACCATTTAGTTCCAAAATCTGCAAAATTAACTTGTACTTTCGAAAGCTCTCCCTCACCCTCAATGCTGAGTATGGTTCCCAGACCAAATTTCTCGTGAACAACTGAATCTCCTAAAGAAAACTCATGGGAATTTTCATTAGCTGAGTCGAAACTGTTTGCTGTTCCATAATAACTTGTTTTATAGGACTGTCTTGGGCGAACAAAGTCTGTATGCTCATCAGGAATCTCTTTAATAAATCTTGAAGGCGGATTATATGAATCATTTCCATACATTCTTCTATATTCTGCATAACTCAAATACAATTTTTGTCTAGCTCTCGTAATTCCCACATAGCACAAACGACGCTCTTCCTCCAATTCACTTATATTCTCAACAGATCTAGAATGAGGAAATAAATTTTCCTCCATCCCAACTAGGAAAACGTGTTTAAATTCCAAGCCTTTTGCAGAATGAATAGTCATCAGCTGGACAGCATCATCATATTTATCTGCTTGAGTCTCGCCCATATCTAAGGAGACTGAGGAAAGAAAAGCTGCAAGCATTGAGTCATAGTCTGATAAATCCTCATTCTTATTTAGAATCTCAAAAGATTTTACAGCTGTTATTAATTCGTTAATATTTTCAACACGAATCTTTCCTTTTTCACCAGACTCTTTCATGTGGTGATCAATCAAACCACTATGATTTATGACAAATTCAACTAGTTCTGATGCGGAGATTTCTTGAAGTTTTTCGTTATATGTTTCAAATTGTGAAGTAAAGTTTTTAATTGAATTTTGAGCTTTACCTTTTATCTTATCCTCACTTGCCATTTGCTCTGATGATGCAAATAAAGAGAGGTTATTCTCATTACTGTAATTCCTAATGTTCTCAATTGTTTTTTCTCCAACTCCTCTAGATGGAACTCCAATAGCCCTCTCGAAAGCAGTATTATCATGTTTATTTACTATTAATCTTAGATAACTTACGACATTTTTAATCTCGAGCCTTTCATAAAATCTTACTCCTCCATAAATTACATATGGAATATTATTTCTTAAAAGGTATTCCTCAATTACCCTTGATTGCGCATTAGATCTATACAAAACTGCAACTTCTTTATAGTTATCATTATTGTCGACAATTCTATGTACTGATTCAGATACATAACTTGCCTCTTCTTGCTCACTATAAGCTTCAAAAATATCGATTTTATCTCCCTCACCTAAAGCAGTCCAAAGCTTCTTTCCAAGTCTATTTGTATTTTTATCTATTACTGCATTTGCAGCATCTAATATGTTTGATGTAGATCTATAGTTCTGTTCAAGCCTAGTTACCTCTGTTCCTTTATCTTTAGCAAAATGATTAATATTTTCAATTTTAGCTCCCCGCCACCCATATATTGATTGGTCATCATCTCCGACTGTGGTCACAAAAGTTTTTTCATCTAAAAGATTTCTCATCCATTTATATTGAAGAGTATTTGTATCTTGAAACTCATCTACTAAAACACATCTAAATTTTTTTTGATAGAGAGAGCGAATCTCGGCTTTATCTCTTATGAGTTCGTAAGACCTTAGTATTAGTTCGTTAAAATCAACTAGATTTTCTTGTTCAAGATATTTTTCATATGCAATATAAATCTTCTTTAGAACTTCTATATTAAAATCACCTTTATCATCAATGTCTTTGGGGCGAAGAGCATCATCTTTCCAAGTATTAATTTGCCATCTAACTTTCTCAGGAACCCATTGGTCATCATCTAATTCAAGAATTTTTAAAATTCTTTTAATCACTCTTAACTGATCATCGCTGTCAAGAATAGCAAAATCTCTGTCAAGATTTGCCTCAGAAAAATGTCTTCTTAGCAGTCTATTTGAAATGGAATGAAATGTTCCACACCACATTTCAGGAATTGGCTGCTCAAGAATCTCTTCAATTCTTCCTTTCATTTCACTAGCAGCCTTATTTGTAAAAGTTACGGCTAGAATACTGTGTGTTGAAAAAGACAGAGCTTTATTTAGCCAAGCGATACGATGAACTAGAACTTTAGTTTTGCCTGAGCCTGCTCCTGCAAGTACAAGTAATTTTTTTGAATCCGAAGTAACAGCATCTCTTTGTGCTTCATTAAGTCCATCTAAAATGAATGAAACATCCATTTAATTTAGACGAATTTATTCTCTCTGAACCAAAGATTAAATGCATACTTTTCACCTTTAGTTACAGGTCTACCAGCATGCAATGAGTCTGGGTGAACTTTTGTTGTTCCAGGCAGTACGTTTTTCCAAACGAGTAAAGAGCCTTTTTTTGGAGCCACAGATATATTTAAATCAGGAAACTCAGTAGAACCTCCCTCTTCTACATCATTTAGATAGCCCAAAGCAGTGTAAATTCTTTGGCCCCCTCTTTTAAGGTGTTTTTTTCCTTCGTCTGTATCTGCATTAAAAGCATCATGATGATCGTTATATTCAGTGCCACCTGTGTAATAGACCACTTGGAATGATTCAGCATTTTTAAGAGGAAAACCAACTAAATCTGCTATTCTTTGTCCTAAGTTTGTAGTTATATTTGAGTGACTATGTGCTATCCAACAATTACTTCCCGTTCTATTCAGATGATATATACCATCTTTTCCACCAATAGTTTTCGCCCTCTCTAAATTGCCATCTGATACATTTTTAATATGTTCACATTCCTCATCTGAAATAAAGTTTTCAATTACATAAACCAAAGGATCTTCGTTATAAATAATTTTTTCACCTTCAGTACGTATAGGTTTTTTTGGAGTAAATTTTTTTGGCGTTTGAATTGTGGTTTTTTCTTTATTTTCTTGAGGTTTTGCAAGGCCAGAATTTACGCCAATTATATACAGGGCTCGCATTGATAAGCCTAGTCCAAGTAGGGCAAACAAAAGTGCCAGTATTGATAATACAAACGCTGCTACATCCATGAAAATATTATACTTTAAAGATAGTGTTCAATAGTGTAAAGATTAACTTAAATTAATACTTACTTACTTTTTCAGCAAGTTCTTTATTTGCAGAATCAAATTCTTGACGCATTTGAGCCACTAATTCATCAACTGTTGGTGAGTTTTTAATTGAACTTATTCCTTGGCCAGCTCCATAAATATCTTTCCAAACTTTAGCAGTAGCATTTCCACCAGAGTTAAAATTCATTTTTGTTTTATCAGCTTCAGGCAAACTTTCAGGATCCATTCCAGCTCTACTAATTGAAGGTCCTAAGTAGTTGCCTTTAACGCCACTGAAATAATTTGTATAAACAATATCTTTTGCAGCCGACTCAATAAGCATTTTCTTATAATCATCATCTGCTTCGGATTCTTTAGTAGCAATGAATCTTGTACCAACATAGGCCAAATCTGCTCCCATAGCTAGTGCGCTCGATATCGAGAATCCATCTGATATAGAGCCCGATAGAAGAATGGTTCCGTCATACCACTCTCTAGTTTCTCTAAGTAAGGCAAAAGGTGATAAATTTCCAGCATGTCCTCCAGCTCCTGCACAGACTAAAATAAGCCCATCAACTTCTTGCTCGACAGCTTTTTGTGCATGTCTTGTACTTATAACATCGTGAAAAACTAATCCGCCGTAGGAGTGTATTGCTTTCACTAAATCCTCTGGTGGTCTTAAAGAAGTAATAATTATAGGCGCCTCATGTTTGACACAAGTCTCTACATCTTTGAAAAGTCTGTCATTGGATAAATGGCAAATTTGATTTACAGCAAAAGGCGCAACTTTTTTATCAGGATTATCTTCTTTAAATTGTCCAAGCTCATCTTTAATTTGTTTAATCCAATCACTTAGTAATTCTTGAGGTCGGGCATTTAAAGCAGGAAAAGAGCCTACAACTCCAGCCTTGCATTGAGCAATTACTAGATCTGGCCGTGAAATAATAAATAAAGGAGCTCCAACTACAGGAATGGATAAATTATCTTCTAAAATTTTTGGTAACATTTAATTTTGTTTGCTATTTAAATGGTCAGTGAGCCAACTTATTGACCAATTATGGCCTAACCTATTGCCATTATATTCCTCTGGCAATCTTTTTGCTACAACACCCTCTATTTCGAGTAATTGGGGATCTGATTTAAGATTTCTAAACTCACCATCAAGCTCTTTAATGGTCATCCAATTAAAACCAAGATTATTTTCGTTAATTTTTCTTGGTGGAGTGTAACCACAAAAGGTTCTTATTAAAAAATTACCTTTTAGAGGTGCTGCGACAAAATGTCCTTCAACTTTAGAATCAAAATCATCTGTTAAAATTTTAGAAACAACCAGCCCACCATAGCTGTGTCCGACAAGCACTATTTTTTTGTATCTTTCTTTTAGTCGATCAATTTCTGATGAGATCTTTCTTATTGCCTCATTAGGACATCCAATAGTATTCCATCTGTAAAAGGATAATCTATTGTTTTTTTTATCTAAATTTATGAGCGGGTAAACCCATTCATAACCTTCAGTGCCTCTTCCATGAATTGCGATTAATAAAGTATTTTGGAAATCCCTCTCTTTTTCGAGAAAATGTAATCCATTGTTTAACTTAGTAAGAATTTTACCAGCAACAAAAGCTCCATCTTTCTCAAAAGATGTCTTAAGGTCATCAATATCGAGTGCAAATAGATTTAGAGAAAATAAAAACAGAAAAATTAAACGCATGAAACTATTTAAACTTTTTAACCAAATAAAAACCAAGCCATGTGCTTAAAATAGTTTTTAACGTAAGCATAATAAACGCAGGAAACTGCCACCAGAAATCAAGATATGCATTCCAAAACCAAGAATAAATCCAGTCGTGAAAAAGTTCTAAGTTTTGTTTCAGAAAAATCTTAGAACTTAAATCTAAAAAACCATACGGGGTTTGAAATATATATAGCAAAATCCATCCAAGTAAAAATAACTGTATGGGGGTTGTATAAATACAGAAATAACCAAACCCTAGGCCTAAACTTTTCATGTTGTAAATTATAGTTTTTTTTCAGTTCTGAAGAAAAAGAAAAAAGATAAAGTTGCTAGTGAGCTTAAAATGTGCCAAATACCATGTGGTTGAATGATGCTGTCAGGATTACAAAGTGGCATATTTGGATAGCCTTGAAGCCAAATAGCAAATGCTGACATATAGAATCCAACACCTAAGAAAAACCATGGGTTATATTTCTTTTTTATCTTTGGTTTTTTATTCATAAGAATGCCTGGAAGCCAAAAAAATGGCACCCACCAATATAAATTAGGGTTCTGAATTATTTCATTAGGAAATATGCCAAATACTGCCATCACTGCAATTGCTATAAAGCCAGATAAAATTCTTAATGTGTTAGACCAGAAATTAAGTAAGACCTCTGTAATTATCCACCATCCAATAGACAGTGACCAAAGATTGAAATTAATTCCTAAGTCATATCCAAAAAACCAGCTCAACATCGAATATACAAAAATTATTGATAAGTATGTTTTTGCAAATGACTGATCTGACCAGCCTTGGCTTCCGAATAAATTTATTAACCAAGGGATAGAAATATATAGAATCATACTTAACCAGTCTGCCCATTGGCCCCATTCAGTATGTGTTCCATGCATTAAAAGTGATCCTGGGCCAAGAAATACTGCAGTAGCAGCATACAAAATTGCAACAGGTGTAGGTCCTACAAATCTGCTCTCTTGATTTTTAGGCTCATGAGCAATAATCCAAAACATTATTAAACCAGTTGTTATAAATCCTAAATTACTTAGAGCATTAAATGGCTCCCTAAAAAAACCACCGCTTATTCTTTCGCACCATCTTGATACCTCTCCTATGGCATATCCAGCCTCAACAGATAAAAATGAAGTTGTACTCGCTAGAACAAAATAAAGAACGAAAAAAGCGATTACAGTTACTAATGGAAGTAGGAAAACTCTGTTCATTAAAAACCAGTTTCCTCTTTAGCTGTTTCAATATTAATTGTGTCACCAAAAGAAGAAATTCTTAAGAGTATTGGATTACAACATACCTGACAGTCTTCTACATATTCTTGGTTAGGCTCTGATAAATCTATCTCAAAATATATACTTTCCCAACAATAAGGACACTGAGCTAACTTTTCTTCAAGCATCTATAAATACTTCTCAAAAAACATTAATGTGACTTGTTGAGATACATCGCTGTTTTCTTTTTTCCTGAAACCATGCCCCTCATTTAAGGCGTTCATATACCAGACTGTTTTACCTTCTTTTCTTAAGGCTTCAACAACTTGTTCAGATTCTGTTACTGGAACTCTAGGATCATTTTCGCCTTGAACAACTAGCATAGGAATATCAATTTCAGCAACATTATTATTTGGACTTATTTTTTCAAGAAATGCTCTCATTTCTGGGTCCCTTTCATCACCATACTCAACTCTTCTCAAGTCCCTTCTATAATCTTCAGTATTTTTTAAGAAAGTAACAAAATTAGAAATGCCTACTCTATCAACTGCTCCAACAAGTTGATCGCTGTAGTAAACGGCGCTTGCAAGAACCATATATCCACCATATGAGCCACCAATAACAGCCACTCTATCTGAATCTAAATCTGGCTGTGTTTTAACCCAATCTAGAAGAGCGCCTATATCTTTTACAGAGTCTTCTCTCTTAAAGCCGTTATCCATTTTTAAATAGTCTTTTCCATAACCATTACTTCCTCTTACATTAGGAGCGATGACAGCGGCACCTAGTCTTTTCACCCATTGCTGAATCGAACTAGAAAATCTTGGTCTATATTGACTCTCAGGTCCGCCATGAATTGTAATAATAACTGGAACTGGCTCTTTAATATCTTCAGGCTTATAGATGAATGCAGGCACCTCTAAATTGTCAAAGGATTTGAATGATATTAAATTTGGCAGTACAAATTCATCTGTATTTAAACCTCCTACCTCAGATTCTGTCCATTGGACGACATCTAAATAATCTAAATTTCTTTTTCCTAAATTAACTATATGTGTTTCGGAAGGGGATTTGGCGTTATTTAATGAAAGTCCTAATTTTTTTCCATTATCACTGAACTTTATTCCACCAATTAAGCCCTTGCTCTCCATCTCTACTTTTTTAAATTTAAAGCTTCTTGCATCCATAAGGTAAAGAACACTAAAACCGCCCTCATTTGCAGTAAATGCTGCTCTTTTTCTATCTTTTGATATGGCAAAACCTTCAATATTCCATGGAATAGTTTCGCTTATAATTTTAACTCTTCCGTTTGTGAGACTTTTATATGCAAGTTGCCTAAACTGTCCAAATTGATCAGTTAGGAAAAAGAATCCTCTTCCAGAAGCACCAAATGCAAGTGCTAAATTTGACGAGTCTTCCTTATTAGTAACAAGTTCACTCTCACCAGTCTCAGTATCGACAATGAAGATTCTGGAAGAAGTTACAGAAATATAATTTTGCAATAAGATTTTTTTTGAATCTTTCGACCAATCTGAAGGGGTCCAACTAGTGCCATCAGGTGAAGCAAAAACCATCTTGGCTTGCTCTGGATATTTATAGTCCATTACCCAAACATCGTTTGAGGCTCCATTTCTTCTTGTAGTTCCAAAAGCAATTTTTTCACCATCCCTACTCCACAAGACAGAACCATTTCTAGACTCACCATCAGAAACTAATACTGTTCTACCATTTTCTGGATTCATAACATATATTTGTGCATTTTCTGAACCGCCGCTATCCATAGTGAAAGCAATGAGTCCTCCATTTGGCTGTACTGAAACGGAACCAATAGGTTCATCAAAAAAGGTGACTTGTTTTCTCATGCCCAATGGCTTATCAACGACGTGAAGCTGGCCTACATCACCAAATCTTGTTGATATGAATACTCCCTCATTATCTGGTTTGAAACCACGAAAAGATGCTGATCTGATATTTTGATAGCCTTTCAATTCTCTCTTAATCTCTTCAGGAACATTTGGAACATCTTCTAAAATGAGATTTCCGTTATTGAGCGTTCTAGTTTCAACTTGTGTTTGAACAAACACAGACGCAAAAAACAAAATTAAAATTATTTTTTTCATACTCACCTCTTTTTTATATTTTAATAATTAAGCAGTTTTTTTGAAGAATAAAACTATACCAGTAATAGCACTTAAAAGCGCTAGTACTGAAAAGATTTTGAGAAAAATATTTCCTATATTATCTCTATCTTGCCAATCCATTATGTGAAAGCCCCAAAGTAAATCCCAAATTCTCCACTGAGTTGACCTTACTGCGCTTATATCTCCAGAATATGGATTTACATAGACATTTATTTCTTCATTTTTTTTGTTTGTTGATACAACACGATAGATAGGAAGGTCTCTTCCTCTGTACTCTGCTCTTTTCTTAGCCTCTGTTACTTCCTCTACTGTTAAAGGTGATAAATTTGTTTTAGTTTTGACGACTTTAAGAGCATCTTCAAAAGAAATTTTATCTATTAAATTTCCGTCAAAATCAAAATATTTCTTACCTTGTGTGTCCCTTATAACAACAACTCTTTCATTAAGTCTGTTGGCAAAACTTAATGTACTTATATCTTCAACTTCAAAATTTATTTTACTGAGATCTACTGAAAAAGATGTTTGTTCCCTATACTGCTCGCCTCTAACATTCTCAATCTTGTTATAAGCAAAATAAATGCCTGAAGCAGTCCAAAGTAAGAGCTGCAGAGAAATAAATAAACTTAAATATTTATGAATTTTTCTAATAGTAAATTTCATAATTTTTATATGAGGATAATTTTATTAAAAAGAACCACTTCTGTTTCTCGTGTTAGGAGGCCCAAAAATAATTGAAAAAACTTCTCTATAGTTTTTTGCTTTCTTAATATCTAACATCATTGATTGCCAGCCCATGAACGTAATTTTTATAGGATTAAAAGTATTTACATTATTTACTAAACCATATTTAACTTTAGCTTTTTCTGGTTCAAAAGTTCCAAACATACGGTCCCAAATTATTAATAAATTGCCGTAATTTTTATCTATGTATTCTGTGTTTGCTCCGTGATGAACTCTATGATGTGATGGCGTGTTTAAGATCCACTCCAGAGGACCTAATTTCCCTACTATTTGTGTATGTCCAACAACTCCCCATAAAGTACTAATTACACCAGCAACTGCAATAATTGTTGGATCTAGGCCTAATATTGGTAGAACAATGAAAAATGGAATTTTTGAAACAGGTCCAAGCCAAGCTTGCCTCATTGAAACAGCAAAATTCATTTCTTCACTAGAGTGATGACTCATATGTATTGCCCATAAAAATCTTACTCTGTGAGAGAGCCTGTGATAAATATAAAAGACAAAATCGATCAAAATAAATGTCATTAACCACATAGCCCACAAAGGAATTACATTTGCAAGATCAAAAACCCTGAATTGATATAAAAATATATGCAGTCCAAGTGTTGCTCCTTTTATAGCAAAGCCCATTAGGATGTTGCCAAAGAGCAATCCACTCGTGCAAAGTGTATCTTTGTTTTTATATAGAGATTTTCTGTTAAAACCTGAAATTAAAGCCTCAATCAATATCATGGCCAAAATAATTGGCAACCCTATAGCATAAACTTCTGTAATTGTTAGTTCTGTCATTTATTTAAGAATGAATTTTATATATGTTTACGATAGTAACGCCAATTACAATAAGGAACAAACCAAATATAGTTTGCCAATTAAGTGCTTGCTTGTAGAAAAAATAGCTTAGTATAGCCACTGAAAATACACCTAACCCTGCCCACGATGCATAAACAACTGACAGAGGTAGTTTCTGTGAAACTATTGAAAGAAAATAAAACGATATGCCATAAGACAAAAGCAAAACAAAACTTGGCAGTGGTTTTGTAAAATTGTTTGAAGCAGGCAAAAGCATAGTGCCAATAACTTCAAAGACAATAGCAGCAAATAAGGTTAAATAAGCCAGCAAAATTAATTCCAGATAGAAAGCAGAATAGATTTAATCATGGCATGACTTGCACTGAATTTCTTTACAAGTCTCATGGTTTTTATAGTGAGCGTATATAACCATCATTGAGCCTAGAACAGTAAACAAAATTTCTTCATTTTCACCAAAAAATGTTTTTGCAAAGAAAAAGGCAGCAATCAAAACAATTAGTCCAAGTAAACCAATTAAAAAAATTAATTTGTTTTTATGATTTTTTAGACCCAAAAAAAGTGCAAACAAACTTACAGGAACAGCTATTAAGAGAATAATAGAGTGGACAAATTCATTATCTATAGAAAGTGATACAAGTCCTGAAGTTGCAATAAAAAATGATGGCATCAATAAACATTGAAGTGCGCAGACTAGCGATACTGTGCCTGCAAACTTATCTGTTGTTAGTTGTGTATTGAAAAGTTTCATATCTCTAGAAAAGCTATTTTAGATTAGTGAAGTTAATCTGACAATTTATAAATGTACCTCGGTTATAAAATTTTTTATTTTATTTCTAATAGCTTGATCCTCCTCTTCACTAAATCCATAATGACCTCCACCTACAACAGTGTGCAATACATGTTTGTCTTTTAATTTTTGATCTAATAACTCAGCTTGTGAATAAGGCACCCAAACATCATTGGTGCCGTGAATGGTAAGTACTTTTATGTTTTGATTATCTGCTAGGTAAAGAGGTGATAATTCCTTTGTAACTTCTGATATTTTTTTTTCATCTGGTATCCAACGTCGAACATAGTTTGATAAAGAAAAGAATTTTGTCTCATCTAAATATTTATAAGTCTGCTCAATTTCTGTGATACCAAAAAGATTTACAACTGCTTTTGGTTTTAGATCTAAAAGACAACTTTTGTTAGAGATTTTTTGTTTTGATAGTGAAAGAAAGAGTGCCAAATGCCCGCCTGCACTGGCTCCAGCAACAATTATGTCTTTTTTTGAGAAACCTCTAGACTCAATTTCTTCCTCTATTTTTTTATAAGCACAAAGAACATCATCAACAGCATAGGGAGCTGTATTTTCGCCAACTCTATATCCAATCATAAAAACATTTAATTCTGCATGATCAGCAAAATGATTTTGAAACCTTCTTACCCATCTTTTAGCGCTTTTATCGCCAAACAGCCATCCTCCTCCATGAATCCAAACTAAAACTTTGTCAGAATTGCCAAGATAAAGATCAATTTTTTGTTTTTCATGGCTACCATAGGTAAATTCGATAGGTTTATGTTCAGAATCTGTATGTAAAAAAGAACTAAAGAAAATTATAAGAATTATTAATTTCACAGGCTTAATTTAAATAATTTAAAGAAATAATTTTTTATTGATGATTAGTTCTAAATTTTACTTTGAACAGCAGTCGCACTCACAACACTTACAACAATCACACATAAAAGTAGTATAAACCAAAAGGTTATATCTACAACTTAATTCTGTGCTTGCCTAATAAAAAGTAGCAGGAATATCATGGTTAATTCAACGCTTTTATAATAGTATTAAAGGTAGTTTTTATACGCCCCTACTCGAATGAAACAAAATTAAAAATGGAAATAATATTTATTGTTTTAATCTTTTTAGCTATATACTTCTTACCATTTTCTATCGCTAATTTCAGACATCACAGGGACACACTTGCAATTTTCTTGTGTAATTTGTTTTTAGGTTGGACTTTCTTAGGTTGGGTTGGTTGCCTCATATGGGCTGTAATTAATTTTGAAGAAAGAAAAACAATAACAGAAACAAGACCTCGAAAAAATTCATCAATTGCTGAAGAGATTGAAAAGCTTCATAAGTTAAAATTGACTGGTGTTTTGAGTGCTGAAGAATATGAAGTTCAAAAAAATAATCTGCTAAAAAATTAAAAAACTTTTTCTGTAAAAATTTTAAGTTTAGTAACTAATACAAGATCCATGCCTAATAACAACGTCGTCGGTTGAATCTTCCGCAATATAGATGCTCGCACGATTATATTCCAAAGTGGTAAGATTAATTGAAATGGTCCCGCCATATCTATTTATGCAATAAAGCCCTCTTACTGCAGAAGAATCAACGCATGTCTGAGACTCGGGTAAAGCTGGAGTAAATAATAATAACTCTGAAAATACCTTCTTTTTTTCAAAATCTACTATTAATGTAAAATTTTCTTTTGTGTAGGTTGTTACACGTGAGTTTTTGGCTCTATCGAACCCTACTGCATTTTTATCGGAGCAAAAGAGAATATCCTCTGAACCAAGAAAAAGAGCTGCAAAAAGTCCATAAATTATAGGAAGTCTTTTCATATCATTAGAATAATATACTTTTTATTCATTGTTTAAACTTAAAAATTCATCAACCTCTATAGTTTTAGAGCCAATCTCAGCTGCAATAGAGTTAGGTACAAGCATTGTTAGGGCGTAATGAGCTATTTTCCATTCATTATTGATGAACTCTACCACACCTGTACCTCTACAATGCCCAAGTTTTTCATTGAAGAGAATTTCATCAAACCATTTGATATTTCCCTCTCCTTCCCAATTACGCTCAATCACTTTGTAGGTCCAACCATGCCCATCAGCAAATGCAGGTTTTGCATAAGCTTTGAATTCCTCAATAGTCCAACGCTCTGATTTATCTGTACCTAAAAAAACAGCATCATTAGTGTAGCGGTCAAAATAAGTTTCAAAACTACCTTCATGTGCATCCTGATGAAGGCCATCTAACAAAAGATCAAGCTTTTCATCAGTCCAGCTAAGGTGTGAAAAAATTAATAAAGTTATAAAAATTATTTTTTTCATTATGTTTTCGAAAGTTTTATTGGAACTAGTTATTAAGAGTAAAAAATCTAAATCTTTTTATTTTTTTGCTCTTCCTCTTTTGCCTTCCTTTGCTTATCTTTAAAGTCTTTTATTCTTTTTTTGAATCCGCTCTTAAGAGCTAGATAATCATCTTCAGTAATAATTTCTGCTTCACCAACATTTTTCCACTCATTAGTACCTACTTCTCTCCAATAATTCAACTTTGTTCTATCAATATAAAACCTTTTTACATCATTGATAACATAACCTTTTGCATCTGAATCAGATTTTTTTAAATTTATATTGCCGTATAGAAAGGAGCCATAAAAAACTCCCCTAACTTTATAACAGCTATACCTTGGTTGCCAATTGTTATCTGAGGGATCAAAATGACACCGCTCTGCCGCACCCACTAAAGGATAACCTTTAATTCCACCAATTTTTTCGGCTTCATTTACCATCCTTAATTTCAATAGTGTTGTTTCCTCTTCACCTACAGAAAAATAAGGCTCAACAGTAACTTTCAAATAAATAGGGTCTTTGAAAGCATCACTTTTTTCAGCATAAGAAACTAAAGGCAGAAAAAGCGATGTAATTAGTATTATTAACTTTGACATTTGAGAGCTAATTTAAAAGTTTATTTTGCAATAATTCTAAAATTTTTAAAAGACATTGCCTTTTAAAGCTTAGAGGTTTTTAAGTTTGTATAATTTCAATATCAGCCATCTTGTATCTAGCAAAAATATCTTCCCCGTTCCAATTTTCAGGCATTGATGATTTTAATCCCATTTTTGTGAGCCTATTGTCTTCATCTTTTGTTATTAAAACACCGCCGTATTTAATAAATTTTTCCAATATAAATTTAATATTTTTTTCATTTATCTTATCCAAAGAGAAAAGAATTTCACAAACTACTCTGAGTGGAACTGGATGGTCATATCTCAGGTTTTTATTATTATTTTCCTTTGTAGCCATTAAAGATCTTATTCTTTTTTTAGAAAACTTTGTTGGTTTGTTATTACCTGTCTCCCAAAAAAAATGAATACACTCTCTAATTATTTTTCTTGAACCAGTTTTTCCATAGCCCATTTCTTCAAATTTTTTACAAGATGATATTATCGGTGTAATTAGAGATATTTTTCTGTCATCTTTCATTTTAGTTCATTGTTTACCAGGGAAAGAAATTCCGATTGCCAGTAAAAATATATTTTATGACCCAACCAAACATATTGGGAAGCAGTGCAAGAAAAATTTTTATTAAAGGTTCCATGTTTACAGATTCTGTCAAAAATAAAAATGAAATATATAAAGTTAACAAAAAGCTTGCCCAGTGTATCAGTCCTGTAAGTCTTTCAAGAAAACCGCTCATAAAATATTTTGCCGTAAATTATTTTTTAATCCTTTTTATAAAGTTTTTCCACACATCTTTGCTTTTTTGAATTATTTCTGGACCTAATAATGCAATGCCAGGATACCAAGTTACTTGGCTAGCCACATATATACCGCCACCTTTAAGGAGCTCTCCAGTCGTAGCTACAAAAAT
>ENA-OSEY01001249-OSEY01001249.1-marine-metagenome-genome-assembly--contig:-NODE-1249-length-17860-cov-3.809931_pt1 | contig 17860 bp, 17 predicted proteins | sample MGYA00248465_ERZ534230 | MGnify/ENA primary metagenome ERZ534230 (study PRJEB26409, sample SAMN06344110) | marine metagenome | isolation source: Sea water from surface | place: Atlantic Ocean:Southern...
CCTTTCACTCTTTCCGCATTTAAACATTTTTCAAAATGTTAGCTACGCTTTAAATGAATTTTTTCATTACTAAATTCATTTAAAGCGTAGCTAACATTTTGAAAAATGTTTAAATGCGGAAAGAGTGAAAGGTCTTGAAATACGAGACCAATACCTCTCTCAGGCGTTTCTTTAAGAATATTATTGTTGTTTGAGACCAAACTGTTATTTATAGTAATTTTTCCCTTATCAGGAACCTCCAAACCCGCGATCAGTCGTAAAGCAGTTGTTTTTCCACAGCCGGACGGTCCAAGAAGACACATCCGTTCACCCTTCTCTATTGTAAGGCTTAATTTATCTAGAACCTTTTGCTGATTGAATGATTTAGAGACTTCCTCAAGCCTCAAAATTTGGTTATCTTCCTTAATACTTATTCTCCTTGAAAAAATAATTCGATATAAGTTAGGCCCAATACCTCTATATTGCTATTTAGTCTACGAAAGCTTTTTCAATTACAAAATGACCGGGAGAGGAATTAGAGCCCTCTACAAGGCCTTTTTGTAAACAGATTTCTTTAAATTCGTTGAGCATTGCAATACTGCCACATATCATGGCTCTATCTTCAGAAGGATTTAAATCATTTCCAATTACCTCTTCAAATTTTTTTGACTTTAGCCAGTCTGTAACTCTTCCAAAATATTGACTAGGTTCTCTTGTAGTGGTTGGGAAAAACTTCAACTTATCTGATACTATTTCAGACAAAAGTTCATCCTTAAAGATTGATTCAACAGTTCGCTTTCCAAACTCAAGTTCGTTGATTTGGCGGCAAGTTTGAAACAGTATAACTTCATTAAACTTTTCGTATGTTTCGGGATCTCGAATAATGCTTGTGAAGGGTGCAATGCCTGTTCCAGTAGAAAAGAGAAAAAGCCTCTTCCCTTCCAATAAAGCATCATTGACAAGAGTTCCAACCGGTTTACCTCTAAAGATTATACGATCTCCTTCTTTCAGCTGTTGCAGTTTTGATGTCAGAGGCCCATCCTTAACTTTTATTGAGTAAAACTCAAACTCTTCGTGCCAATTAGGAGACGCTATTGAGTATGCTCTAAGAACAGGTTTACCATTTATATTCAATCCAATCATGACAAACTCACCCGATCTAAACCTAAAATTGTCTGGCCTTACGCAAGAAAAGGAGAATGTTGAAGGTGTCCAGTGATGTACTTTCGAAACTTCCAGTTGGTTCAATCCATTGTTTTCTTTTTGCAATTTAAATTCCTATAATTATCTAAGTCTCTAATATACTATATTAAAAATGTCATTCCTATTTTTTCATCAAGTCGATTTTTTTATTCCATTTCAACTATCTTTATTATTGGTTTTTTTCCGCTTATTGAATATATCTCTTCTTTCACAAAACGCTCAAATTCATCCAAGTCATATCTGCTTTTTTTCTTTGCCATTTTATATAAAAATGTTTCGGCATTTGTTTTCAATTCATCTAAATAATCTTCAAACCTTGGAAGGCCAAAAGAAGACAACTGAACTTTTAGTTTTTTCTTAGATGTTTTATATCCTATTTGCAAAACAAGTAATCCTTGTGTAGACATTCTACTTCTTTCTCTAAACGCAATGTTATCAGACTTTGCAATTATTTTACCATCTACAAACAATCTCTCAGGACTGTTTGTAGCATCTTTTTTTATTTTTAGTTCTTTATCAATTTCAATAATCTCACCATTTCTGACTATTTCAGCTCTTATATTTTTTTCTGCTAGGACTCTCTTATGGCCGATCAAATGCCTTATCTCTCCATGCATTGGAACTACAAGCAACGGTTTGATTTTTTTATAAAAATCCATCATTTCTGGTATGTTTGTATGCCCGCTTACATGGAATTCCCTATCATCGCTATACTTTACCACTACCCCCTTGTCGGAAAGGTTGTTAATTACCCTATTAACTGAAATTTCATTTCCGGGAATAGTTTTGGAAGAGAATACGAAGGTATCACCATCCTCTAATTCCAAGCCCATATATTTGCCGCGGGATAATTGTGCGGAGGCCGCTCTAATTTCACCCTGAGACCCTGTTGCAATAACTAATAAGTTTTCCCTAGGAACCATGTGAGCCTTTCTAGGGTCAATCAATGTTGGAAAATCAGTAAATATGCTTGTCTCCATTGCTTTGCTGAGCATATTATTCATAGCACGTCCAAAAACTGCTATTGACCTTCCTGATTTTTCACCTGCTTCAGCTATTATTTTTAATCTACCAAGATTTGATGCAAAAGATGTAAATATCACTCTGCCTTTACTCTCTTCAATAATTTTAGCAATTGGTTCTTTAAGTAAAGTTTCTGACATGCCTTTATTTTCATTGAGCATGTTTGTTGAATCAACTACACAAAGGGAAGGTCTGCCCCCAAGTGCATTTTCTAGCTTGCTGTAATCTAGAGGATTTTCTAATAGTGGTTTTTTGTCTATTTTAAAGTCTCCAGTATGAAGAACAACTCCAAAACTGCTTTTTATTATCAGAAATGATGCTTCTGGGACAGAATGCGTTGTGGGAAAAAAAGTTACTGTTGCATTTTTGAGCTTAACTTCATATGGCCACTCCTTAACTGTTATAACTCGTTTATTGGTTACATTTACTTTCCTTAATTTATCTTTTACAATTTCAGCAGTGAACTTTCTGCAAAATATTTTGCAATCTATTTTTGAAGCGATAAATCCGATGGCACCCAAATGATCCTCATGAGCATGAGTAATAAAAATTCCTTCTAAATCTCTCAAGTTATTAAGTATCAGTTTTGGGTTAGGGAATATTAAATCCACACCTGGTTCAGTATCCGGTTTAGGAAAAGAAACACCGGCATCCACTAGGATATAACTTACCTTATTTTTCTTCTTGAAACCATAAGCGTACATGTTCATGCCAATTTCGCCAGCACCCCCAATAGGTGAGTAAATTAAGCTATGATCTTTCAAAATTATTTATCCTCATTGAAACTAGAAATATATACTAAGCCCTTGATGGTAAGTCTTAAGTCAATTTTGTCAAATATACTTGTATCACGAGAAAAAACATTAGCTAGGCCTCCTGTAGCAATAACATTACTAATTTTTTTTTCTTGTTTAATTTTTAAAATTATACCCTCAACCAAACTCAGATATCCCCAATAGATCCCTGATTGCATACAATTAATTGTATTTCTTCCTACAACATTAGGCGGACGTTTAACTTCTACATGTGGTAGGGCAGCGGCAGCTTCATGCAGAGCTTTCGTAGATAGTGCAACGCCGGGCGCAATCACTCCACCTATATAGCTTCCTGAACCATTAATCACATCAAATGTGGTTGCAGTTCCAAAATCAACAATAATAGTATCACCACCTATAATTTTATAAGCCGCTATCGAATTGACCAATCTATCAGCACCAACATTCACACCATTTTCAACATCTACAGATATTGGAACTATACAATTATCTGACCCAACAATTAGTGGCACGCAGTTAAAGTACGTTTTAGCCAATACTTTTAAATTGAAGATAGAGTCAGGGACTACGGAGGATACTATAACTTTATTTATATCTTTATAATTTATATTGGAGATGCTGAATAATTGCTGCAACCATGTAAAGTACTGATCTGCAGTCATATTTCCATCAGTAGAGCACCTCCACTCAGATAATATTTCTTTCTCTTTTGAAACCGAAAATACAGAGTTAGTATTTCCAACATCTACTGCCAAAAGCATAACTCAACTCCCAAAGTAAACATCCCCAGAATATATTTTTTTAACCCCAGTATTCTCACCAAGTATTAGTCCTCCAATTTCATCTAATCCAAGAAAAGTTCCGCTATTTATTTCCCCTTTATTATCGGAAATCTGAACCTTGGATCCCTTGTCGTAGCTCCTAGCTTGCCAAAGCTTTAAAATTGAGCTTAAATTTTCTTCTGGAATTCCCGATCCCAATTTAACTAATTGATCATTAAATTCACTAAAAAAAATTGACCGATTAATTTTATAATCTATAAAGTTTGCAAGACATTCGGTCATATACCGTTTTTCCGAATTAGTTTTTAATCTCGGCGATGAAATTATATTTACACCTACACCAACTATTAACCCACTTTTGTGGTAAATGGATTCTTGGACACTTTCAAGTAAAATACCTGCAACCTTACAATTTTCGATCATAAGATCGTTTGGCCACTTCAATCGGATATCAACATCATTTGTAACAATCTCTTTTATGGTGTTATAAAGGGCAACCCCTACAAAAAAACCATAAAGGTGGAAATAAGTATGTTCAACAGTTGGAAAAAAAATTATTGATCCAGAAAAGTTACCATAATTGCTAAACCAACTGTTCCCATTTCTTCCCTTACCTTTACTTTGCTTGCTAGCAATGATCCAGGTAGGTTTGGTGAACTCATGGATTCTTCTTTTAATCTCTTCATTTGTACTATCAACTGACTCCAACCAGATGACATCACTATTTAAAAAATGGTTCATAATACATCTTAATAAAGCAAGCTTTCTGCGGCTGCACGCGTTAATGGCTCAATACCCAACAAATTATAAGTACCAACAACAATAGCAGTTGAGGAAAGAAAAAGAACAAGTAAGTGACCGGCGGGTATGTTTGCATCTAACTTATCGTCAGACTCAGAAAAATAAACAATGTAAACGATTCTTAAATAATAAAACGCTCCTATAACCGACACAATAGCCCCAACTAATGCAAGATACACAAGACCAGAATTAATTATTGCCATCATTACATAAAGTTTACAAATAAATCCGGCCAATGGTGGGATACCAGCGAGAGAAAACAGTATTAAAGAAAACGCAAATGAAGTAGCTGGATTAGTTTCGGAATACTTTGCTAACAAATATATATCGGTGACGAGTACCCCGTCTTTTTCCATATTTAATATAAAAGCAAAAATTCCTAGCATCATTATTGAATAGAGAAACAAATAGATTATAAAGCCACTTAATCCTTCTGGTGATACTGCCGCCAAACCCATTAATGCAAACCCAACATGACCTATTGAGGAATATCCTAATATTCTTTTAATATTATTCTGAGCGATAGCTCCAAAAGAACCAATGATCATTGAACCTCCTGAAAGAAAGACAAGAACCAACTGCCACTTATCTGATATACCACCAAAAACATCAAATAAAACTTTAGCTAATATAGCCCCAATAGCTAGCTTTGGGACAATTGCCATAAATGCGGTGACGGGAGTTGGCGATCCATCATAAACGTCGGGTGTCCACATATGAAAAGGGAAAGCAGCAAATTTAAAAGCAATTGCCGACAATAAAAATACCATACCGATTTGCAAGCCAAGCGTTCTATCTGTGTACATTATTGCTGAATAGATTGTATGAAATTGTGTCGACCCAGTGGCGCCGTATACTAGTGATATACCATACAAAAGTAATCCCGATGATAGCGCCCCTAGAATGAAGTATTTCAGGCCAGCTTCTGTCGACTTCAAGTTATCTCTACGATAAGCTGCGATTATGTATAATGAAAGAGATTGGATCTCTATACCTAAATATAATGTCATTAAATCGTTTGATGAAATAACCACTAGCATTCCAAAAACGGAAAAATTGATTAGAATTGGAAACTCATATTTTAATAATCCATTTTTTTTTAAATAAGCATCACTTAAATAAAGGATTACAGATGATAAAAAAAGTATCAACATCTTGAAAAAAGCTGTGAATTCATTGCTTGTATAAAACCCATTAATAATGGGATTAGCGTCAACATGATTAAAATGAACGAGCACAGCGGTTATTATTAATGCTAAAGCTGCTATTTTGTTACAATTTAGTAAAATAGCAGACGATTTGACAAAAAGCATCACACACAAAAAACCCAAGTTGAATATTACCAGAAATAACTCGGGGGTTAAGTATTTTAAGTTCTCAGACATTAGGGTTCAATTCAAGATTTGTAAGTAGTTAGCAACGGTTACACTGTAGGTTTCTATAATAGGTTTTGGATAAATACCAAAAATTATGATTAACAAAACTAGAGGGTAAAGGCAAAATTTTTCTCTTAAAGAAAGATCGTTTATTCTTTTTAAGTTCTCTTTTATAAGTTCTCCCAAGATGACCTTTTTATACAACAAAAGACCATAGCAGGCTGAAAGTATGACTCCAACAGCACCAAAGATAGCATAAAGAGGTTTAATCTGAAAAACACCAACAAGCGAGAGAAATTCGCCTATAAACCCTGATGTTCCTGGCAGTCCAACATTAGCTAAAGTCAGAACCATAAAAACCATTGCATAATTGGGCATTCTGTTAACAAGGCCACCAAATGCTAGAATTTCTCTTGTATGAGTTCTTTCATAGACTACTCCGACTGCAAGAAATAAAGCTGCAGAAATAAAACCATGACTAATCATTTGGAATATAGCACCATCGATGCCCTGTTGGTTTAATGAGAACAGCCCAATGGTTACAAAACCCATATGGGCTACTGAAGAATAAGCAATCAATTTTTTCATATCCGTTTGTACCAATGCCACTAGAGATGTATAAATTATAGCAATTACAGAGAGAATAAAAATAAAGCTCTGAAAATATAATGATGCATCATAGAACATCGGAATACTAAACCTGATAAAGCCATACCCCCCCATTTTAAGCAATATAGCGGCTAATAATACTGACCCACTAGTTGGAGCCTGCACATGCGCATCAGGTAGCCACGTGTGTACTGGAAACATAGGAAGCTTTACCGCAAAAGAAGCAAAAAACCCCAACCATAAAAGAGTTTGTATTCCTGAGGGAATATAAAACCCTAAAATGTAAAATGGTTCACTTTCAAATTCATAGTTTAAAAGCTTTGTAATATCAGTCGTTCCGGAAATATCCCACATAATAATCATTGCGATAAGCATCAAAATTGATCCTAAAAGAGTATAAAGAAAAAATTTAAATGATGCGAAAACTCGTTCCTTACCACCCCATATCCCGATTATAAGAAACATAGGTATTAATCCAGCTTCAAAAAAAACATAAAATAGGAACATATCTAAAGAAACGAAAACACCGACCATCAACGTTTCCAAGATCAAAAAAGAAATTAAATATTCTTTAACTCTTTTATCAGTTGTCCAACTAGATAGAAATACCAACGGCATCATACCAGTTGTTAACAAAATTAATATTACTGAAATACCATCTACACCAAGTTTATAATTAAAAAAGCCAAGCCATAAAAATTCTTCAACAAACTGGAAATCTGAAGAATTTTTATCAAACTCGCTAAACATTACTAAACTTAATAGAAACACAATAATGGAAGTCACAAGGCTAACCCTTTTTGCATTTTCAGACGACTGAGACCCTGAACCTTGGACAAATAGGCCTATTATGAGTGCTCCAATTAATGGCAAAAAAGTAATAAGAGATAGAATATAGTCCATTTATAAACCGTAAAAAGAGATTATAAAAAAGGACATTATAGCAGTGAAGCCAATAATCATGACGAGCGCATAGTGGAATACAAAGCCAGACTGTAGCCTGCTTGCTAAGGCTACCAAGTATGGTATAACGGATAAGCCTATTCCGTGTATCGAACCGTTAATGACTTTTACATCTCCTACTTTCCAGAAAAAATTACCTATCTTCTTGGCAGAGGCAACAAACATAATGTTATATAATTCATCAAAATACCACTTATTTAGAAAAAACTTATATAAAATGGGTTGCTGATTTGCCAATACTCTTGGAGCGCTGGGGTTTATTACATAGAAATAGATGGCTATTGACAGACCAATAAGCATCGCAAGAAAAGGTGCTAATTTCACCACTACCGGAACATAATGAAAGTCTTTTAGGATAGTGTTTTCTTTTGACAAAAGGATAGAATCTGAAAAAATTTGGTACTTTGCACTTGTAAAGTCAAATTCAAAAAATGAACCAAAAAAAACTGCGCCTAAAGACAAAAGGACCAACGGTATCAGCATTGTCCGTTCTGGTTCGTGACAATGATTAAAGTCATCTATCTTTCCTCTAAATGAGCCAAAAAAAGTTAGAAATACCAACCTCCAGCTATAGAAACTGGTTAAAAGAGCAGAAAATGTTAGAAATACAAAAGCATGAAAAGAATAGCTATTTTTTGAAGCAAAGACGCCTTCTATAATGATATCTTTGGATACAAAGCCAGACAGTCCGAAGTTAAAACCTAAAACGTAGTAACTTAGAGGAATGCCAACACCCGTTATGGCTAAGGTACCAATGGTCATTGTAAAAAATGTAATTGGCAACTTTGCACGCAATCCTCCAAACCGTCTTATATCCTGTTCATGGTGCATCGCATGTATCACAGAGCCGGCTCCAAGAAACAATAAAGCCTTAAAAAATGCGTGGGTGAACAGATGAAACATCGCTGCTTGGTAAAAGCCAGCTCCAACAGCGGCAAACATGTAACCGAGCTGAGAACAAGTTGAATATGCAATTATTCTTTTTATATCATTTTGTACTAAAGCTGTTGTGGCTGCAAAAAAAGCGGTCAAGACACCCACGAGTAAAACTAAAGTTGATACTTGAGGTGCAGCTTCGAATAGAGGAGAAAATCTACACGTTAAAAACACTCCCGCAGTGACCATGGTAGCTGCATGAATAAGCGCCGAAACTGGTGTAGGACCTTCCATTGCATCGGGTAACCATGTATGCAAAAAAATTTGAGCCGACTTTCCCATTGCGCCAATAAAAAGGAAAAAACATATTACCTCTTCGATCTTAAGACCCAGTAATTTAATTTTATTATCGTCAGAAAAAAAACTAAAAATCTCTAAAAAATTGATAGAACCAGAATGGTAAAATATAAGGAATATACCTATTAAAAAACCGAAATCTCCAACTCTATTAACTATAAATGCTTTCATCGCCGCATTATTTGCCGTTGGTTTTTTAAAATAAAAGCCAATTAATAGATATGATGCTACTCCAACCCCTTCCCATCCAAAAAACAATTGTAATAAGTTGTCTGAACTAACAAGAACCAACATAGCAAAAGTAAAAAATGATAAATAAGAGAAAAATCTAGCTTTGTACTTTTCTCCTGAATTCCAATTATGGTCGTGGCGCATGTATCCTAATGAATACAAATGTACTAAAGAGGAAACACTTAAAACTACTACCAACATCACTTTGACTAAACTGTCGACCTTTACAGCCCATTGGGAGTTTAATGACCCAGATATTATCCAATCGAAGACTACAACAGAACCATTATCCACTGGCACTATATCAAGGAAAACAAACCAACTGATAATAGCTCCAAGTATTACAATAGACGTAGCTAGAATTGTTGCTACATTTTCACCTATGGAACGATACATAAATCCTGCAATCAAAGATCCTAGTAAGGGTCCAAAAATTAAGATTTCAATCAATGTTTAACCCTTCATCGTATTCGCATCTTCAATAAAAATAGAATTCCGAAGTCTATAAAAACAAACAAGTATTGCGAGACCAATTGCTGCTTCTGCAGCAGCAACAGTCAAAATGAACATTGCAAAAACTTGTCCTACCAAGTCTCCAAGATATGACGAAAAAACAACAAAATTAATGTTCACAGATGCCAAAATTAGCTCGATAGACATTAGGATAATAATTATATTTTTTCTATTAAGAAAAATTCCAAAAACACCGATCACAAAAAGCGAAGCTGAAACAATCAGAAAATGTTCAATTGGAATTATCATATACCCTCACCTGGATTAATGTCTTTAACCTCTATTGAGGAATTAGGATCCCTAAATATTTGCTCTGTAATATTTTGTCTTTTGACGTCGGGTCGCGACCGCAATGTGAGCACTATAGAGCCAATCATCGCTATCAACAAAATAATACCTGCACATTGGAAAAGTAGAAAATAATCTGTATATACGACCTTCCCTAATGCTACCGTATTTGTTTCAGATAGATTAATTGGGGAACTTAGATTGTTAACAGATTGTTCCTTAAAATCCCAAGGAATAAATGCCAGGATTAGTTCAATAAATATAACTAATCCAATTAAAATCCCAAAAGGAAGATATTGTGCCACACCACTTCTTAACCCGGCAAAATTAATATTGAGCATCATAACTACGAACAGAAATAAGACCGCTAGCGCTCCCACATACACGATCATTAGAAGTAGAGCTAAAAATTCTGCCCCTACAAGAATAAAAAAACCTGCAACTGAGAAAAAAGTCACAATAAGCCATAGTACTGAATGAACAGGGTTATTAGAAAAAATCACAGAAAAGGATGACAAAATAGCAGTGAAAGCAAAAAAATAGAAGAAATATAACGCCATCAATTACTTCCCTTGCTCATTTGTAAGGAGCATCGAGCTTAATGTTCTCGGAAATTGCATTTTCCCATTTATCTCCATTCTCTAACAATTTTTCTTTAGTATAAAAAAGCTCTTCTCTTGTCTCAGTAGCAAATTCAAAGTTTGGGCCCTCTACTATTGCGTCAACCGGACAAGCCTCTTGGCAAAAACCACAATAAATACATTTCGTCATATCAATGTCGTATCTAGTAGTTTTTCTTGATCCGTCTTCTCTTACTTCGGCGTCAATCACAATTGCTTGCGCTGGACATATAGCCTCGCATAATTTGCACGCTATGCACCTTTCTTCTCCGTTAGCATACCTTCGGAGAGCATGCTCACCTCGAAACCTCGGTGAAATGCGTCCTTTTTCGTATGGGTAATTTATAGTGGCTTTCTTCTTGAAAAAATACTTAAACGCAAGACCTGATGCTTTAAAAAAGTCTAACCAAAGTAAGTATTTCAAAAAATATTTTAATTTATATCCCATGTAATTACCACCTTGCGTAATTCAAAAGTTTAAAATGGGCCATAAACGATACAAAAACTACCCATCCTAATGAAACTGGGAGCATAACTTTCCAACCTAGCCTCATTAATTGATCATACCTGTATCTTGGCACGAGACCCTTAATCAAGGAAAACACGAAAAAAAACAACAACATTTTGCTAAACATCCAGAAAAAACCGTCGGGTAAAGAGGGTACAGGTGATAACCACCCTCCAAAGAAAAGGATCGTAATCAAGGCTGTCATCAATAATACTGCGCTTAGTTCACCAATCATAAAAAGCAGGTAAGGGGTTGAAGTATATTCAACTTGATATCCTGCAACAAGCTCTGCTTCAGCTTCCGGTAAATCAAAGGGCGGCCTGTTCGTTTCAGCTAAAGCTGACACAAGAAAAAAGAAGACCATTGGTAGATGTGGAAGCCAAAACCAACTCAACATTCCATAATCACTTTTCTGAGCCAGAACAATTTCACTCAAATTAAGTGATCCAGCTGAAATAATAACCCCGATAATTATAAAACCAATAGAGACTTCATATGATATCATTTGAGACGCTGACCTAAGGCTTCCTAAAAACGGGTACTTGGAATTTGATGCCCAGCCCCCCATAATAACTCCATAGACTTCTAAACTAGAGACTGCAAACAAATATAATATACCGATATTAATATTTGAAACCACCCAACCATCATCAAACGGGACCACTACCCATGCTATAAGCGCCAACACAAAACTTATAAGAGGAGCTAAGAAAAAAACCACTTTGTCAGATTCAGTGGGAACAATTATTTCTTTAAACACGTGTTTCAATAAATCAGCAAAACTCTGCAATATTCCAAAAGGCCCAACGACATTTGGCCCTCTTCTTAGCTGTAAAAGGCCCCAAACTTTTCTTTCCCCGTACATTATGAAAGCTAAGCTAGCCAATACACACAACATCACCAAAAAACATTGACCTACCACTATGGCTAAAATACCAATATTTGTTTCAAAAAAAGACATTTAACTTGCCTTTTTAAGATTAAGAGAATTTCTTGCTCTCGCTAGACTACCCATCGTTTTACTCGCTCTACAAATGCTATTAGAGAGATAGTAATTCTTAACATATCCTGGTAACGATATTTTTGAATTTAATTTCGTTTGCTTTTCGACAGCTCTCCAAGGCACCTCGATTATTTCACCAGGCTTTGAAAATAATGGAAACTCATCAAATAAAGCATTTCTTAATCCATTGAGATCTAGCCAATTTGGAACATAACCTAACTTTTCTGTGAGTGCTCGCAGTATTTTCCAATTTTCCTTAGCTTTTCCTGGGGGCTGAATTGCTTTTCTTGCATATTGCATTCTTCCCTCCATATTCACAAAAATGCCATCTTCTTCTAAATAACATGCAGAAGGAAAAATAAGGTCAGCCGAACCTGCGCCTTTATCTCCATGACTGCCCTGATAAATTACGAAGGTTCCTTGATCAACCTCTAATGTATCACAGCCTAAGTTGTAAATTGTCTTTGTTTCTTTTATCAACTCTTGTTTAACTTTAACATCGGTTTCGAAACCCAAATCTAATGATCCCACCGCACTTGCGTTTTGGTGCAGAACAAGAAACTTTGAATTAAACTTTTCTACGTATGATCTTATAGTGTTTAAAGCAGTATCTGCTACTTTGGAGTTCAAAAAACTATACCCAACTAAAAACATTGTATTAGTCCAAAAAGATTTCTTTGATCCCAATTTATCAAAAAAGATTTGTAGATCGAAAAGAGAGACTCCGAGCTCTTTAACATCATAGGTTAAATTTTCTTGAATGCCCAACCGATATACATCTGCACCGTTTATCCAAGCCTTCCGAATTCTTGCATTTACCACAGACGCCTCTTTTCTAGGATTAGTACCAAGGAGAAAAATGTTTCTTACGTTATCTAAATCTTCAATTTTTCCATTGCCAACGTAAACAGATCTTTCATTTAAAGGACAGGTGGTATCTAAATCTCCAAGGATTTTTGCACTTCCTAGATACTCACTTAATTTGCTGGCTGTATATAGAGCTTCCACATTTACTAGGTCTCCGGCCACAAATGTTGTATTTCCGTTTTCCATTCTCTTAGATGCTATTGATAATGCATCTTCCCAACTTGTTGGCATAAAATTACCTTCAATTTTTTTTAATGGTGTATCTAGCCGCTGGACCCTTATACCATCCCAAACAAATCTACTTTTATCTGATATCCACTCTTCATTAACAAGATGATTTTCTCGTGGTGTTATCCTCATAACCCGATTCCCTTTTGAGTCTACCCTGATATTAGACCCAATACCGTCCATTACATCTATAGTATCCGTCTTCTGTAATTCCCAAGGCCGTGCTGTGAAAGCATATGGTTTAGACGTTAACGCACCAACCGGGCAAAGATCGATAATATTTCCTTGTAATTCACTATCTAAAGTATGACTAAGATAGGTCACTATTTCAGAGTCCTCTCCCCTACCTGTCTGCCCCATTTGGTCAATTCCAGCTACTTCAGTAGTAAATCTCACACAACGTGTACAAGAAATACATCGAGTCATATGTGTCTCTACTAAAGGGCCAAGGTCATAATCTTCTACTGTTCTTTTGTCCTCAGTGTATCTAGATTCACCCAATCCAAAGGACATCGCTTGGTCCTGCAGATCACACTCACCGCCCTGATCACAGATGGGGCAATCCAACGGATGATTTATTAACAGAAATTCCATCACTCCTTTTCGTGCGTTTTCTACCATTTCAGAATTTGTTAAAACTTGAGGTGGCTCTCCATTTGGTCCTGGCCTTAAATCTTTGAGCTGCATTGCGCAAGACGCTGTAGGCTTAGGTGGACCACCGACAACCTCTACTAAGCACATTCTACAGTTGCCTGCTATCGAAAGTCTTTCATGATAACAAAAACGAGGTATTTGTATTCCTGATAGTTCACAAGCTTGAATAATGGTTAGGTTTTCATCGAAATCTAAAATTGTATCGTTTATCTTAATTGATTTTGTGGTCATCTTTATTCTACTCTGCAGCTTGAACAGTTTTTCTTGTTGAATAGTTCATTATTCTATCTTCAACCTCATTTCTAAAATGCCTTATTAATCCCTGTATTGGCCAAGCTGCCGCATCACCGAGCGCACAAATGGTATGACCCTCTACTTGTTTAGTAATCTCTATCAACATATCTATCTCATCAACAGAGGCATCGCCCTTCACAAGTCTTTCCATAATTCTCATCATCCAGCCTGTGCCTTCTCTGCAAGGTGTACATTGGCCACAGCTTTCGTGTTTATAAAATTTTGATAATCTCCAAATTGCCTTAATAATGTCGGTGCTTTGGTCCATAACAATAACAGCTGCTGTACCAAGCCCTGAGCGCTGTTCTTTTAGCCAATCGAAGTCCATTAGAGCATCATCACAAACTGATTTTGGAATTAGTGGCACCGAAGCACCACCAGGAATTACAGCTTTTAAATTATTCCAACCACCTGTCACGCCTCCACAATGCTTATCAATTAAATCTCTTAAAGAGATAGACATTTCTTCTTCCACGACGCAAGGACTATTGACATGTCCAGATATTGCAAAAAGCTTAGTTCCATGGTTATTTTTTCTACCTAAGCTAGAAAACCAGCTACTTCCTCTTTTTAAAATAGTGGGCACAACAGCGATCGATTCAACATTGTTTACCGTTGTGGGACACCCATAAAGTCCTGCTCCAGCTGGAAATGGGGGTTTCATTCTAGGCATACCTTTCCTTCCCTCTAATGACTCCAACAGAGCGGTCTCTTCACCACATATGTACGCTCCTGCACCGTGATGACTGTATACATCAAATGATATCCCAGATTTACAAGCATTTTTTCCAATAAAACCTTTTTCATATGCCTCAGCAATAGCAATCTCAAGTTGTTCTCTCTCTCTTACATACTCACCTCGTATATAAATATAAGCTGCGGAACAGCCCATTGCTATTCCTGCTAACAGACAGCCTTCCAAGAGGCTATGTGGCTCATGTCTGAGTATTTCTCTATCCTTACAGGTCCCAGGTTCAGACTCGTCTGCATTTATAACTAAATACTTTGGCTTATCTGTACTTTTTGGCATGAATGACCACTTTAAACCTGTAGGAAAACCAGCCCCTCCCCTTCCTCTCAAGCCAGAATCTTGTATTGTTTTTATTATCTCTTCGGGACCTCTTGCTATTATAGCTTTTGTATCAACCCAGCCACCACGCGCCATTACTCCCTTCAAAGAGCGATCTTGAAAGCCATGGATATTTGGAAATATTTTGTCTTTCTCTTTAAGCAAATTTCAGCCCCTATATCTTTCAATGGAAGCGTTCTCACTTGACGATTTTTTTCTACTATATTTTTTTGTCATGTTTGAAGGTTCGGAAGAAAACCTTCCAATTCTTGAGCCAGGAACCGGTGATTTATCAGCCTCTACATCAGAGATAAGTTTTTCAAATGAGTCTTTGTCAAGATCTTCAAAATAATCGGACCCTATTTGCACAACTGGAGCATTTGCACAACCTCCCAAACACTCAACCTCTTCCCAACTCATAGATCCATCAGCAGAAGGAGCATGTTGTTTCCCATTTATTCTAGCTTTGCAAATATCGATTAGGGACTCAGATCCCCTGAGCATGCAAGGCGTTGTACCACATACTTGAAAGTGAGCCTTAGAGCCTACAGGTTTTAGATGAAACATAAAGTAAAAGGTAGCGACTTCCAAAACTCTAATCTCAGGCATATCCAAAAAGTTAGCAACAAATTCTATTGCTGGCTTTGAGACCCATCCCTCTTGCTCTTGTGCTTTCCATAATAATGGTATTACTGCACTGGCTTGTCTACCTTTAGGGTACTTTTTCAACTGCGCTTTAGCCCATTTAAGATTTGTCTTTGAGAACGAGAATTCTTCTGGTTGATTTTCTGAGAGCCTTCGTAGCATTATCTGTCAATCTCCCCAAAAACAATATCTAATGAACCCAAAATGGCTGAAACATCAGCTAGCTGATGGCCTCTAGTTATTCGCTCCATAGCTGAAAGATGTACAAATCCAGGCGCTCTGAGCTTTACTCTATATGGCTGATTAGTTCCATCAGATAAAATAAATACTCCGAATTCACCTTTCGGTGCTTCTACGCAAGAATAGATGCTGCCTTTAGGCACTCGAAACCCCTCAGTATAGAGCTTAAAATGATGTATTAATGCCTCCATAGAGTTCTTCATATCGTCTCTTTTCGGTGGGGTAAATTTGCCTCTAACCAAAACATCGTCGCCGACGGTATGCTCTAATTTTTTGATAGCTTGCTTAATTATATTTACACTTTCTCTCATCTCTTGAATTCTCAACAAATATCTATCATAACAATCGCCATTTTTTCCAATTGGAATAGAAAACTTATATTCGCTGTATGTCTCATACGGTTGAGACCGTCTCAAGTCCCATGGAACCCCAGACCCCCTCAGCATTACTCCTGAAAACCCAAGCTCGATGGCTTCTTCTTTTGACACAACACCAATATCTACATTGCGTTGCTTGAAAATTCGGTTCTCTGTAAGAAGACCCTCAAGATCATTAAGCTTTTCGGGAAAGCTTTCAGCCCAATCAAAAATATCCTCCAATAATTTCGTTGGAAGATCTTGATGCACACCCCCCGGTCTGAAATAGGCAGCATGGAGCCGAGCGCCACTCGCTCTTTCATAAAACTCCATAAGCTTTTCACGCTCTTCAAATCCCCAAAAAATTGGAGTAAGCGCCCCTACATCCATTCCTTGTGTTGTTATATTCAGTAAATGGTTGAGTACTCGTCCTATTTCACAAAATAGAACCCGAATATCTGAAGATCTCTTAGTTATTTTGATATCACATAGTGTTTCTAGAGCAAGACACCACGCATGTTCTTGATTCATTGGGGCCACATAATCCAATCTATCTAGATAGGGAAGATTTTGAAGATACGTTCTAGACTCCATGAGCTTCTCCGTGCCTCTGTGAAGCAATCCAATATGTGGATCCACCCTTTCCACAATTTCACCGTCAAGCTCAAGAACCATTCGAAGAACACCATGGGCTGCAGGATGCTGTGGCCCAAAATTCATCGTTAGGGTATTTTTATCCGTATTTTTCTTGTCTAGCATTATTCAATTCTTATTATTTTTAGTAGTATCTGTATAAACGTTGGGATTATCCCAAGGGCTTAGAAAATCAAAATCTCTGTATCCTTGAGTGAGGGAGGTTGGCTCATAGACCACCCTCTTCTCTACCTCATCATACCTTACTTCTAGGAACCCTGTGGTAGGAAAATCCTTCCTTAATGGATGGCCTTCAAAACCATAGTCTGTCAATATTCGCCTAAGGTCTGGGTGAGATGAGAATTTTATTCCAAATAGATCAAAAATTTCACGTTCAAACCAATTAGCACACTCAAATACAGGCGTTACACTTTTAACCGTCTCCTGGTCAGATACAGCCATGGTTATTTTACATCTTTTATTTTCAGTCATAGATAAAAAATGATAAATTAACTGAAATCTTTTTTCTTTAGCTGGAAAATCTATGGCCGTTATATCTATTAAAGTGGTAAACGAAAATCCTTTTTTTGATCTTAAATATGTTACCACTTCTACAATTGCACTGGGGATAATATCAAAAATGATGTGACCATGTTCTTCTTTGATGCTCAGCACGGAGTCCCGTAGAGTGTCATTTAGGTTGTTTTGAAAACTTGTGAGATCAACCATTTCAACGCTTCACAGTACCAGTTCTTCTTATCTTCTTTTGTAATTGCATGATGCCATAAAGAAGTGCTTCCGCACTCGGTGGACAGCCCGGGACATATATATCGACTGGTACAATCCGATCACATCCTCTTACTACAGAGTAAGAATAGTGATAATATCCACCACCATTAGCGCAACTTCCCATCGAAATTACGTACCTAGGTTCTGGCATTTGGTCGTATACTTTTCTTAGAGCCG
>ENA-OSEY01001250-OSEY01001250.1-marine-metagenome-genome-assembly--contig:-NODE-1250-length-17852-cov-3.515668_pt1 | contig 17852 bp, 15 predicted proteins | sample MGYA00248465_ERZ534230 | MGnify/ENA primary metagenome ERZ534230 (study PRJEB26409, sample SAMN06344110) | marine metagenome | isolation source: Sea water from surface | place: Atlantic Ocean:Southern...
AACCTGTTTATTTCCAGTTAGTTACAAATATAAAAATCCGGAGGTCAAACATAGGTCAAACATTTTAAGTCACTAAATGTGCTGATTTATCCCTATTTATCTTTTGCATATATTTATGAAGGAAATAAACGTAATACGTATATTCCCTCGTTGTAGGTAAGCTGAATAAAATGAAATTTAAAAGTAGAAAAGACACTCTATTCACAACAATAATCTTAGGATTATGTGTTTTTATGCTTGTGATGACTTTAATTGGATTTACTAGCGGTGAAATGGAAAACGGAAAATATTTTAGTTTGATTTTAGTACTTAGTGTGGTTGGACTTTTAATATGGCTATTTTTTGGAACTAACTATGAATTGACCAAAGAAAATGGACTTGTTTATAGAAGCGGACCAATACGTGGAAAAATCAGCATTGACAGAATAACTGAAATTGTAAAAGGAAAAACATTGTGGGTTGGGCTAAAACCTGCAACAGCGGGAAATGGTTTGATTGTGAAATATGACAAGTACAATGAAATTTATATTAGTCCAGATACAAATGAATTGTTTGTTGAAAAAATACTGGAACTGAACGAACAAATAAAAATTACGGAATGAAAGCCTACCTACAACATGGTGTATAGTGCATACCCTACGGGATACGCACCATACACAGACCGTTGATCAAACATCTATCATAGTATGTCAAACATAGGTCAAACATTTGACTATTATTACTACTAAATTTTAAAACTAAGACCCTACTCTATCTGTAAAATATAGTCGTTTTCCTCGAGAGAATTACTAAGTGGAGCCGGAGGGTTTCGAACCCTCGTCCAAACAAGGAACAATTAAACTTTCTACATGCTTAGTTTGTGATTAATTGTAGAAATAAAGCTGAGCACAAACACCCCAATTTATCCTTAGTCTTTTAGGTTTTCGTCAGTGCATCAAGACGCTACACCACTTAGTTCAGACCAACGATACCCAATTACTATAGCCGCTGAACAGGTAACCATAGCTGGGCAGCTTGTCAGGCAGATCTTATCTGCGAGATTAGGCCTAATTACATCTGTAATTAAGCTGCAAGCGCGTAGTTGTTATTGCCGTTTATAGGCTTGTGAATTGCGTTTTACGAGACCATTCACAACGCTCGACATGCTTACTTAACTATTTCTCTTGCTGTCAAATCCAAAATCGGCCCCAATAAATTAAGTGACACAAAATTAGCTAATTTATCAATGGGAACAAATGTTATATTTGACGCAAAATTCATAGCATGAAAATCGGGATCATTAAAGAAGGAAAAACACCACCAGATAAAAGAGTACCCCTATCTCCTACTCAATGTCAAGAAATCAAGCAAAAATACCCCCAGATAGATTTAGTCGTACAAAAAAGTAACATTCGAAAATTTAAAGACGAAGATTACGCTAATGCTGGAATAGATCTTGTCGATGAGGTCACAGATTGCGATGTACTCCTAGGCGTTAAAGAAGTTCCTATGGAAGATTTAATTGCTAATAAAAAATACTTCTTCTTTTCCCACACGTTTAAAAAGCAACCTTACAACAGAGATTTACTACAAGCCATTATCGAAAAAAACATTCAACTCATCGACTGGGAAACCATAACCAATTCGAATGGGCAAAGATTAATCGCATTTGGTCGTTTTGCAGGCATTGTAGGGTGTTTTAATGGATTATTGGGGTACGGACTAAAAACAAAGCGATATAAGCTTAAAAGCGCTCATTTGTGTGAGGATAGAAACGAGATGGAAGGTGAACTAAGTATGTTGGATTTGCCAAAGAACTTTAAGTTGGTCATTACAGGAGGAGGGAGAGTGGCTGGAGGTGCCATAGAAGTATTAGAAAAAACCAACATAAAACGAGTTTCACCTGAGGATTTTCTAAGTACTAATTTCGGTGAGCCAGTATATACTCAACTAGACGTAGAGGATTATATAAAAAGAGATGATGGTGCATTCTTTGATATACCCGCATTCTTCAAAAATCCTAGTGGACATTCCTCCAACTTTATGAGATATGCAGCTGCAGCGGATGTCTATGTAGCCTGTCATTACTGGGATAATCGCTCTCCGTTTATTTTTTCAAGAGATGATGTAAAAAATCCAGACTGGAATATTTCTTTAGTAGCAGATGTAAGTTGCGATATTGATGGTCCAGTGGCCACTACACTTCGTCCATCTACTATAGCTAACCCGTTTTATGGATATGATGCTCAAAGCGAAGAAGAAGTAGATTTTAACATAGAAGGTAGCATTGGAGTAATGGCGGTGGACAATCTACCGTGTGAACTACCCAAGGACGCTTCAGTATCTTTTGGAGAAATGTTTATTGAACATGTATTAGAACCATTACTGGGAAACGATCCAGAGGATATCATTTACAGAGCATCTGAAACCAAAGACGGGAAACTTACTCCACATTTTGCATATCTACAAGATTACTTAAAGGGAAAGGATTAAATATTTTTTAAATCTGCTATGGTCTGTGTTGGGTTTTTAGCCTTAAATACAAAACTACCTGCTACCAATACATCTGCGCCAGCATCAATCAATTGCTTGGCATTGGCTGAAGTTACTCCACCATCTATTTCAATTTTAGTTTCTAAACCCGCTTTAGCTATCATGGATTTTAGCTTTTCTACTTTTCTGTAAGTACCTTCAATAAAAGCTTGACCACCAAATCCAGGATTAACTGACATTAGGCACACCAAATCAATTTCTTCTAAGGTGGGCTCTAACTGCTCCACGTTGGTATGAGGGTTCAACGCCACACCAGCTTTCATGCCTTCTTGCTTGATAGCTTGTAACGTTCTATGGAGGTGTGTGGAAGCTTCTATATGAACAGTTAAAATATTGGCTCCCACGTTTTTAAAGTGTGTTATATAACGTTCTGGTTGAATAATCATTAAATGTACATCAAGAGGCTTTAAGGTATGTTTATTAATGAAGTCAATCACTGGGATTCCAAAGGAAATATTGGGAACAAAAACCCCATCCATTACATCTAAATGATACCAATCGGCCTCACTATTATTGAGCATTTCACACTCTTTTTGGAGGTTAGCAAAATCAGAAGCTAATAAGGATGGCGCAATAAGATGACTCATGAACAAGAATTAAATTCACCACAAAGAAAACAAAAGAATTAAAGCTTTGGAAATATTAACCTAAGTAAGATTTTAACAACTTACTACGAGAAGTGTGTTTTAATCTACGAATAGACTTTTCTTTGATCTGACGGACTCGTTCTCTGGTTAAATCGAACTTTTCTCCTATTTCTTCTAAAGTCATAGGGTGTTTACCACTCAAACCAAAATACAAACGAATGACATCCGCCTCTCTTGGTGTTAAAGTAGATAAAGAACGTTCAATTTCTCTTCTCAACGATTCATTCATCAGAATCTTATCGGGCTTAGGCGACTCATCAGACGACATTACCTCATACATGTTGTTACTATCTTCAGAATCAGATAGCGGGGCGTCCATAGATAGGTGTCTACCACTATTTTTAATGGATTGCTTCACCTCTTCGATAGTAATATCCAACGATTCCGCAATTTCTTCTGGTGTTGGAGAGCGTCCAAATTTTTGTTCTAGTGCAGAAAACTGTTTGTTGATCTTATTAATAGAACCAATTTTATTCAATGGTAAACGTACAATTCTAGATTGTTCAGCCAACGCCTGTAAAATAGATTGCCTAATCCACCAAACTGCATAAGAAATAAATTTAAAACCTCTGGTTTCGTCAAATCGTTGAGCAGCTTTGATCAACCCTAGATTTCCTTCGTTAATTAAATCTGGTAAGGTTAACCCTTGATTTTGATATTGCTTTGATACAGAAACTACAAAACGAAGGTTTGCTTTAACCAAACGCTCAAGAGCAATATGATCTCCTTCTTTAATTCGCTTAGCCAATTCTACTTCTTCCTCTGCTGTAATCAAATCAACACGGCCAATTTCCTGAAGATATTTATCAAGCGAAGCGGTCTCCCTATTGGTGACCTGTTTGGTTATTTTTAGTTGTCTCATCTATGTGTGTTAACCATTGAAAATGGGAAATACTATAACGTCCCAAAACGAAATTAGGTTACATTCCTTTTAAAAATAAACAAAAAAAGCCACAATAAATGTGGCTTTTCTATAATTATTTGATTTGAATTACTCCGATTCTTGCTTTGGAGCAGGCTTTTCAAGAAGAGCTTTTCTTGAAATTTTAAGCTTACCAGACTTAGGATCTTTACCAATTAGCTTTACTTCAAGCTCATCTCCTACTTTTAAGTAATCTTCCACCTTTTCTACTCGCTTATGATCAATTTCAGAAATGTGCAACAAAGCATCGTTTCCAGGTAAAATCTCAAGGAAAGCTCCGAAAGTAACGATGTTTTTCACCTTACCATTGTACACCTCTCCTACTTCAGGTATTGGAGGATATGCAATTAGGTTAATTCTTCTAAGCGCCTCTTCCATTCCTTCTTTATCGTCTGCAAATACTTCTACGATAGCCATTCCGTCTTCAGGATCCCCAATGCTTATGGAAGTATTGGTTTCTTCTTGCATTTTCTGAATAGTCTCTCCCCCTTTACCAATTATTCCACCAATGGTATCTTCTGGAACTTCAACCGTTTCAATTCTAGGAACAAATGATTTATAATCTGCTCTCGGTGCATCCATAGCTTTCATCATTTCGCCTAAGATGTGCATTCTACCATCTTTAGCTTGATTTAGTGCATTTTCAAGCATTTCATAATCTAAACCATCAATTTTAATATCCATTTGACATGCTGTAATTCCATTTTCGGTACCAGTCACTTTAAAGTCCATATCTCCTAAGTGATCCTCGTCACCAAGAATATCTGAAAGAATAGCATACTTACCTTCGTTATCTGTAATTAATCCCATAGCAATTCCAGAAACCGGTCTTTTCATCTTTACACCACCGTCCATTAACGCCAACGTACCGGCACATACGGTAGCCATAGATGAAGAACCATTAGATTCCAAGATATCCGAAACTAATCTGATTGTATATGGATTAACATCTTTTCCAGGTAACATAGGTTTAAGAGCTCTTAGTGCCAAATTTCCATGACCTACTTCTCTTCTACTTACCCCTCTAATTGGTCTAGCTTCACCTGTGGAGAAAGGAGGGAAATTGTAGTGTAATAAGAAATCTAAATCATCCTGCATTAAAGCTCCATCTTTACGCTGTACATCTAGAGAACTTCCTAAGGTTAAAGCGGTTAAAGACTGTGTTTCACCCCTTGTAAACAAGGCAGAACCATGAACAAATCCAGGTAAGAAATCTACTTCACAAGCTATAGGTCTTATTTCTGTTGTTTTTCTGCCATCTAATCTGATTTTTTCATCAAGCACCACTCTTCTTACAGCTTCTTTTTGGGTAGCTTTAAAATACTGACCTAATAAAAATCCATTTTCAGCTAGTTCTTCTTCAGTTAAAGTAGCTTTAAACTCCTCTTTTACTGCGCCAAAAAGTTCACCTCTTTTCTTCTTATCAGCAAGACCTTGCTTAGCAATGTCATAAAACTTATCATAGGCAAAAGCATGAATTTTATTTTTTAATTCTTCATCATGTGTTTCGTGGCTATATTCTCTCTTTGGGCTTGATTTAGCCACTTTAGATGCAATGGTCAACTGTAAGTTACATTGGTCTTTAATAACCTCGTGAGCAGCCTTTATAGCTTCAAGCATATCCGCTTCACTTACTTCATTCATTTCACCTTCCACCATCACAATGCTGTCCAATGTTCCAGCAATAACCATATCCATATCTGCCCCTTTTAATTCTTCAAATGTGGGATTTATGATGTGATTTCCGTCCTTTTTAGCAATTCTAACTTCCGAAACAGGTCCATTAAATGGAATATCTGACACAGCTAAAGCTGTTGAAGCTGCCAAACAAGCTAGAGCATCCGGCATATTTTCTTTTTCAGATGATATCAACTGAATCATAACCTGTGTATCTCCGTGAAAATCATCTGGGAATAACGGTCTTAATGCCCTATCAACTAAACGCATGGTTAATATTTCTTCATCACTTGGTCTTGCCTCCCTCTTGAGAAATCCTCCTGGAAAACGACCTGTAGATGTAAACTTTTCTCTGTAATCTACGGTCAAAGGCATAAAGTCTACTCCGTCTTTCACATCCGGATTAGAAACTACTGTAGCCAATAACATGGTGTCTCCCATCCTTACTATCACAGAACCATCTGCCTGCTTAGCTAATTTACCAGTCTCAATGGAGATTTCTTTTCCTCCCGGAAGACTGATTTTTTCATTGATTATATTCATTTATTTTATTTTAATTTTAACAAAAAAAGGACCATTACGCTAGCGCAATAGTCCCCTCAAATACATGTTAACAGTTAAATTATCTTCTGATTTTTAATTTTTTGATAATCGCTCTGTATCGTTCAATATCTTTATCCTTTAAATAATCCAACTGACTTCTTCTCTTCCCAACTAATCTAATAAGTGATCTTTGGGTATTATAGTCTTTCTTGTTGGCCTTTAAATGTTGGGTCAAATGACTAATTCTGTAAGTAAACAATGCAATTTGACCTTCTGCTGAACCGGTGTCGGACTCCCCCTTACCGTGCTTTTTAAAAAATTCTCTTTTCTTTTCTGAATCTAAATACATATCAACACTATTTAAGTTATTGTAATGCTAAACGGCAGCAAATATATACGAAATACATTACATACACGTAATTCAATGTTAAATAACTGTAAACAGATTAAAAAACCCAACCAATTCTCAAGCAACCTACACCTCCTAATGAAAATACTTGCTCATTGGACTTTGGAATAATTGAGGTGACATTTGAAGAAGTTTGAGAACTTTGATCTAAAACTTGATACGAGCCATCTAAATAATTGGTTTGAATAAATTGAATTCCCATCTCTGTTCCAATAAATAAATTTGTTGTCAGATATTGATCTAAACCACATAATAATCGTATACCAAATTGCCTGATAGGCCTTTTGATGTTATAATTCTGATCCGGAATAAAAATGAGAGAATCCGTTCTTGATCCATATTCATCATTTCTTCCAAAACCAACGATACCTTCAATTCCAGTGTATATTAACGTGTTATTATATTTTTTATATCCTTCATAACCAAAAGAAAAATGATGTAATGCATTAATTCTTTCTACGCTTCCAACTCCATTGCCATTGATTTCTCTAATCTCAAAATAATCCGATTCTCTATTTACGTTGATATTAAATCGGAGGGCAGATTTTTCATTTAAAAAGTACCTTAATTTTATTTTTGGTCTATACTGATCCACATTAAAAGAAGGGTATATTTGACCTTCAATGGATACGTATTTTTCTGTTGTATTTATGCTATCTTGAGCATGATAAAAAGGAGATACTAACAGAAAAAATAAAATGATAAAGTATTTAATTGTTTGTTTATATGAATTATTATAAGCCATTGATTTTTAGTTTTTTATATTTTTTATCATAGGTACAAATTTAAAGTCTCCATAGGTGTTTTCTTCGAATACTTCATCTTCTGAACGGACAATTACTTTCATTTGTTGCACATCTTGCTTACCGACAGGTATAACCATTCTTCCACCCACGGTCAATTGATATTTAAGTTCTTCAGGAACGTATGGGGCACCGCAGGTTACAATAATACCATCAAAAGGGGCAAATGCAGGTTTCCCTTTGAATCCATCTCCAAAATAAAGATGGGCCCTATATCCATTTTGATTTAAAAAAAGCTTTGCATTATTGAACAAATTCTTCTGTCTTTCAATAGAATGCACCTTTACACCCAACTGACACAAAACAGCCGTTTGGTATCCAGAACCGGTCCCAATCTCTAACACCTTGCTCCCCTTTTTCGCATGTAAAAGCTCAGTTTGATAAGCTACCGTAAATGGTTGACTAATGGTTTGCCCTTCACCTATCGGAAAAGCAGCATCCTCATATGCGAATTTATCTCGAAAGACAGGATCTAGAAAAAGATGCCTTGGAATTACATTTATCGCATCTAGCACCTTTCTATCTGTAATCCCCTTGCTTTCAAGTTCTTCAACTAACTTTCCTCTTAAACCAATATACTTCGCTTCATTCATCTATACAAAAGAACTATCATTTAACGAAAAATTACAACTAGAATATCAAATATTGCTAACATCTGGTGTTAATAATTTATGATAAAAACCAATATTTATTAAATTTGGTCGTTTCAGTATAGTTATGCTAAAAATTGGAGTCGTAGGAGCTGGTCATCTAGGGAAAATTCATCTTAAAATTTTAAAGGAATCCTCATTTATAGATTTAATGGGGTTCTATGACATCAATGATGATGTAAGTAAGCAGGTTACCACTTCTCTTGATGTAAAATCGTTTGAAAGTCTAGATGATTTAATAAAAGTTTGCGATATTGTGGATATTGTCACGCCAACACTCTCCCACTATTATTGTGCACAACAAGCGATAGTGAACGGAAAACATGTTTTTATTGAAAAGCCTGTTACTCACACCATTTCAGAAGTAAAAAATCTAATTAAGCTAGCCAATAAGCATCATGTAAAAGCCCAAGTTGGCCACGTTGAAAGGTTTAATCCTGCTTTCAAAAAAGCATCAAAAGAAATTTCCAAGCCTAAGTTTATCGAAACCCATAGACTTGCTCAATTTAACCCTAGAGGAACAGACGTATCTGTTGTATTAGATCTTATGATTCATGATTTAGACATTCTTTTACATGTTGTCAATTCCCCCATTAAAAGCATACATGCTAGCGGTGTTTCGGTACTAAGCGATACACCAGATATAGCGAATGCAAGAATTGAATTCTTAAATGGGTGTGTTGCCAACTTAACGGCCAGTAGAATGTCTCTTAAAAATATGAGGAAATCCCGCTTTTTTCAAAAAGACTCTTACATATCGGTAGATTTTTTGAATAAACAATTTGAATTAATTTGCCTAGAAGAACTAAAGGAACCAGAACCTTTTGTCCCGGTCATTGATTTGGGCCCGAAAGGAAAGAAAAAAGTTGTGATGCAAACTGAAAAATCTTCAGAAACTAATCCCATTGAAGAAGAATTAAAATCTTTTGTGAATTCAATACATCAAAATAAAAGCCCAGAAGTTGATCTCCTATCAGCACAAAAAGTATTGCAGTTAGCTATTGAAATTTCAGAACAAATCACAGTAGGTCAAAATTAACTTCAAAATCACAATAAATTTGATATTTTCGCGTTCAATTTTTAATGAAGCATAGTTGGGTTATATTCATTTTTTTGTTCTGGAGCTGCGAGACTTTTGATAGACCTGAAAAAATACCCTCCTTTATTCACGTAGAAGAATTTGATTTTGATATAACACACAGTAGTCAGGGGTCTTCTAGTGAAAAAATTACAGACGTATGGGTTTATGTTGACGGGAACCTTGCAGGAGTATATGAATTACCTAACACCATCCCACTTCACTTTGAAGGCAATCATGCCTTAAAACTTCACCCTGGAATAAAACAAAATGGCATTTCTGTAGATAGAACCAAGTATCCTTTTTACAAACCTTACATTTTAGATGTAAATCTAATACCAGATAGCATTATATGGTTATACCCCGAAACAGAGTATGAAGAGCAACTTTACATTTGGCTAGAAGATTTCGAAGACCCACAATCTAAATTTGAAACCTTCATCATTTCTGACACTGATTTAGTGATTATAGATCAGCCAGCAGATATTTTATTTGATGGTTCTAACATAGGTGAAATCGCGTTAAGTTCAAATCAAGAAATATTTGAAATGAGGACAAATGAATTGGAATTCAATCAGTTTCCTAAAAATATAAATGTACCTGCATTTATAGAAATGAACTATGCTAACAACTACCCGTTTGAAGTAGGTATCCTTCACAAAGACAATTTTATACCATCTTATGTAAGACAACCTCTAATTACCTTCATCCCTACTTATGATTTTTTAGATACAGTAGTGTGGAATAAAACCTATTTGTACATTCCTGATGCCACCAACTTTTTTCCTAGCGCAACAGAATTTGACCTCTACTTTAGAATTCAAAACACTGATCAGCAAGACGATATCCGGATTAGACTGGACAATATAAAAGTGATTTTTAGACCATGAAAAAAAAATACTTTTGGATAGTATTTCTAATTTTTGACTGGGCTACAGCCTCCACATCATGGGTCTGTTTTAATTTTTTTAGAAAAACGTACATAGAGGAGTATCCTTTTGAAATAAATCAAAAGCTCGTATTAAGCACCATTCTATTATCCATTTTCTGGGTATTCATTTATGCTGCAATGGGCCAATATAAATCCGTTTATAAAAAGTACAGAATAAAAGAAATTACACAAACTCTATCTCAATCTTTTTTAGGTATCATCTTAATCTTTTTTGCTTTTTTACTGGATGACCAAATCAATTCGTATCAGGACTATTATAACCTCATTTTAGCATTGATAGTGCTCCACACCACTTTGACTTTTATCCCTAGAATTATTATCACGACTAATATCGTAAGAAAAGTCCACAATGGATTCATCGGATTTAATACGTTAATTATTGGAAGTAGAAACAAAGCAAAGGAAACGTTATTGGAAATACAAAACCTAAAAAAATCTTCAGGCTATTTTTTCAAGGGATATATCTCAACTAATGGTGGGCCTGATATGATGTTGGATACCGGTCTAAAAAAACTTGGTGATTACGAAGCACTTAAGAACGTCATTCAAAGCAATGGAATTGAAGAAGTTATCATTGCTACAGAGCCAAAGGAACATGAGAAAATAAATAATATCATAAATGATGTAGCAGATCTTAACGTAAGCATAAAAGTAATAGCAGATATGTATAACATCTTAACTGGTTCTGTTAAAATGAGTTCCATCTTTGGAGCTTTATTAATGTCAGTTAATCCAGAAATATTAAGTCCTTGGGAAAAGATAACGAAGAGAATTGTGGATGTTCTTTTATCGATCCTAGCTATTCTAATTTTACTTCCAGTTTTTATACTACTTTCTTTTCTTATTAAAACAGGGTCAAAAGGCCCCATTATCTTTAAACAGAAACGAATTGGTCTGTATGGAAACCCTTTTTGGATTTTCAAATTCAGATCTATGATAACAGAAGCTGAAAAAGACGGACCTCAACTTTCTAGTCAAAATGATCCAAGAATTACTGCTATTGGAAAATTTATGCGTAAAACACGTTTAGACGAAACTCCCCAGTTTTTCAATGTAATCAAAGGAGATATGGCTATAGTAGGACCAAGACCTGAGCGCGAATATTACATCGAAAAAATTGTAGTGAAGGCGCCTCATTACAAACACGTATTAAAAGTGAAACCGGGAATTACCAGTTGGGGACAAATAAAGTTTGGCTACGCAGAAAATGTAGATGAAATGATAGCTAGATTAAAATTTGATCTGTTATATGTAGAAAATATGTCGTTATCTCTAGATGTAAAAATCCTTTTTTACACTGCTATTATAATGATCAAAGGAGATGGCAAATAGTTAAAAAGTATCCTATATTTGCCGAAAAAAATTTATGGAAAATATTGCTGTAATTGGAGCCGGTACAATGGGAAATGGGATTGCACATGTATTCGCTCAAAATGGTTATAAGGTAAATCTTATTGATATTTCAGCTGAAGCACTGGACAAGGCATTCAAAACAATTGAAAAAAATCTAGATAGAATGCTTTCTAAAGAAAAAATTACAACAGAAACCAAAGAAAAAACACTCTCAAATCTTCATAAAATTACCAATCTAAAAGAAGGAGTATCTGATGCCGATCTTGTAGTGGAAGCAGCCACAGAAAACATGGATATAAAGCTGTCTATTTTCAAACAAATGGATCAGTTTGCGCCTGCAAATTGCATTTTATCTACCAATACTTCTTCTATTTCCATAACCAAAATTGCAGCGGTAACAAAAAGAGCCGATAAGGTTATTGGAATGCATTTTATGAACCCTGTACCCGTAATGAAATTGGTTGAAGTAATAAAAGGCTATTCTACATCAAATGAAACACTTCAAACCATAATGGAACTATCTAAAATAATTGGAAAAGTTCCAGTTGAGGTAAACGATTTTCCAGGTTTTGTGGCTAATAAAATTTTGATGCCGATGATCAATGAAGCTATTATTACCCTTCATGAAGGTGTAGCAGGTGTGGAAGAGATTGATACCGTAATGAAACTCGGAATGGCACACCCAATGGGGCCTCTACAATTAGCTGATTTCATAGGACTAGATGTATGTCTAGCCATACTTAAAGTTCTTCAGGATGGTTTCGGGAATCCTAAATATGCACCATGTCCACTGTTAGTGAATATGGTCACTGCAGGGAAATTAGGTGTTAAATCAGGCGAAGGATTTTACAACTGGAGCCATGGAACTAAAGAACTCATTATTTCAGATAATTTCAAGGCTTAATTTTCAACCCAAGCAATAGATTTCACATATTTTTTTGAAGTGCTGTTCTGATATGCTCTTGCAAATGACCTAATGGAAAAGAGCACTTCACTATTAGGTTTATTTTTTTTAATTGTAACATTTTTAGTAGAATTCATACCATAGGCTTTTAGTTGTTTTAACTAAGAACGAGAATGATTCCTACTTATTGTTACTAATTCAATAATTTGTTAATACTAAATCCTTTTCGTTTATGAGTTTTCTAAGATTAATCAATGCATATCTCATTCTACCCAAAGAGGTATTGATACTTACATTGGTTTTTTCTGATATTTCTTTGAAACTCATTTTCATGAAAAATCGCATTTTAACCACTTCTTTTTGATCTTGAGGTAATTCCTCAATTAAATAACGAACTTCTTTTAGTATTTGCTCATTTATCATCACGTCTTCAACTGAACTTTCTTCCAATTTAATCACGCTAAAAATATCAAAATCTGGATTAGCTGTGGTTCTACCGGCAATAGGCATCTTTGCTGACTTTCTAAAATGATCTATTACCTGATTATGTGCAATTCTAAGAATCCAGGAAAGCAGCTTACCTTCGTGGTGGTAGGACTCTTTTTTTAGGTTAATAACTACTTTTATAAATACTTCTTGAAAAACATCATTAGCTAAATCATAGTCTTTAACTAATTGCATGATATAAGAAAATACTTTGGTTTGGTAGCGAGACAATAGCACGTCAAATGCACTATCATTACCAGATTTAAATTGAAGAATGAGAAACTCATCGCTTTTTGAAGCATACATATTCTACGTTTTAATTAATAAAGTTTAAAGTAGAATTGTTGTATAGGCGATGATTTAAATTTGATTCAAATATAAGAAACAAAATTCATAACTGAAAGCAATTCTGTTAATTTAGTCACCTGTTAAATTAGTTTTGAGTAAAGAAAAGAGAGAGCATATAGAAATTAAAGGGGCAAGAGTACATAACCTAAAAAACATTAATGTATCCATACCAAGAAATAAGTTAACGGTTATTACTGGAGTATCTGGGTCAGGAAAATCCTCTTTAGCCTTTGATACATTATATGCCGAAGGACACAGGAGATACATCGAGAGTTTGAGCGCTTATGCTCGATTGTTTCTAGGAAGAATTGAAAAACCAGATGTGGACGATATCAAAGGAATTTCGCCTGCAATAGCTATTGAACAAAAAGTAAATTCATCTAATCCGAGAAGTACTGTAGGTACAACTACCGAAATTCATGACTTTCTCAAATTGTTATTTGCTCGTATAGGAAAGACCATTTCTCCGGTTAGTCAAGAACAAGTTACTAAAGATTTTCCCGAAGATGTTCTAAACTGGATACTTCAACTTCCTGAGAAAACAAAAATTTTGATTTGCTCCCCTATCCAAATTCCTAAAGGAAGATTAAATACAGATCAAGCTAATATTTACTTACAGCAAGGGTTCAGTAAAAAATGGAAAAAGAATAAGATTACATCTATTGAAAAGGAAGGAGTAGAAAAAGATGATTTGTTGATTATTGACCGCATAACAAATGATTCTTCTGACGAAAACCAATCCAGAATAAGTGAGTCCTTAGAAATGGCATTTCACGAAGGTAAAGGACGCTGTAAAATCATTTATTTCAATCCTAATGAACCTGTAGAAAAAGATTTTAATAACCTGTTTGAAAAGGATGGTCTAATCTTTCAAGAACCCTCTTTGGATTTTTTCTCCTTCAATAATCCCTTTGGAGCTTGTAAAACTTGTGAAGGTTTTGGTAAAATAATTGGTATTGACCCTAATTTAGTAATCCCTAACCCCAGTTTGAGTATTTATGAAGACGCCATAACCTGCTGGAAGGGAGAAAAAATGAGTAGATGGAAAAACAAGCTCATTCAAAACGCACATCATTTCAATTTTCCCATTCATGATCCATATTTTGAATTAAGTGATGAAAATAAGTCATTGATATGGGAAGGGAATCAATATTTCAAGGGGTTAAATGCCTTTTTCAAATACTTAGAACAAAAAACGTATAAAATTCAATTCAGGGTAATGCTAGCTCGCTACAGAGGCAAAACGATGTGCACTTCCTGTAATGGAAATCGATTAAGAAAAGATGCAAATTATGTTAAAGTGGATGGAAAATCCATCAGCGAAATCAACGCTCTTAGCATTAAAGATGCACTATTATTTTTTAATTCCATATCACTTGAAAAAGAAGAATTTCAAATAGCTAATCGATTAATAACTGAAATAAAATCTAGACTAAAGTATTTAAGTGATGTAGGATTAAATTACCTTACGTTAAGCAGACCCACCAATACACTTTCAGGAGGTGAATCCCAACGAATTAACCTTGCTACATCTATAGGAAGTTCATTAATTGGCTCCATGTATATCCTTGATGAACCCTCAATAGGATTACACCCAAGAGATAGTTTACAACTAATTGAAGTATTAAAAAAATTACGAGACATTGGTAACTCTGTGATTGTTGTTGAACATGATGAAGATATGATGATGTCTGCTGACGAAATTATTGACATTGGCCCAGGAGCAGGAAGAAATGGTGGAGAGATAGTTTTTAAAGGTAATCACCAAAAACTGATTGCTTCAAAAGATAGCTTAACAGCAAAGTACCTCACCCAACAATTAAACATTGAATTACCAAAATTTAGAAGAAAAGCTAAAGATTTTATAAAAGTCAAAGGAGCATTTTTACACAATTTAAAAAACATAGATGTCTCATTCCCATTGGGTGCTTTTTGTGTGGTTACAGGTGTCAGCGGAAGTGGAAAATCAACTTTAGTAGGTGAAATTCTGTTCAAATATTTTGAACGATTTTTCATTACGGGCATAAAACAACCTGTCCATGCTAAAAGTGTTAAGGTGGATCATAACTTAATAGACAGTGTGGAATTTGTAGATCAAAACCCTATTGGAAAAAGTTCAAGGTCAAACCCTATAACTTACATTAAAGGCTATGATGACATCAGGCAATTATTTGCTCGGCAACAGCATGCAAAAATAAATGGTTTCAAGCCAGGGTTTTTCAGCTTTAATGTAGACGGTGGCAGATGCGAAAAATGCCAAGGAGAAGGACAAATAACCATTTCCATGCAATTTATGGCAGATGTTCATTTAACATGCGAAGATTGCAATGGAAAGCGTTTTAAGGAAGAAGTACTAGAAGTAAAGTTTAAAAACAAAAATATAGCTGAAATCCTAGAAATGACTGTGGAGGAAAGTTTATCATTTTTTGATGAAAACGACACCTATTGCAAAAAAATAAAATCGAAAATTGAAGCGCTGAACGATGTCGGTTTAGAATATGTTCAACTTGGTCAATCTTCCAATACTTTGAGTGGTGGTGAAGCACAACGAATAAAATTAGCCTCTTTCTTAACCAGTAAAAAAACCACACAAAGAAAACTTTTCATATTTGACGAACCTACCACAGGACTTCATTTTCACGATGTGAACAAACTCATTAAATCACTACAAAATCTCATCAATATTGGCCACCATGTCATAATCATTGAGCATCATATGGATATTATTAAAACAGCAGATTGGATTATTGACCTTGGCCCTGAAGGAGGCGATGAGGGAGGTAATTTAAATTTTCAAGGCACACCTGAAAATATGGTAAAAAGCAATATCCAATCCTACACCAAAGAACATCTTAAGAAATACATCTAAGACGGCAGTATAGATTCTTCCTTTAGAAATTGATTCTCATAAAGATCAAAATAATGACCTTTCTTTTGAATTAATGTATTATGGTTGCCCTCTTCGATAATCTTACCCCTATCAATTACTAATATTCTATCTGCATTTTTAATAGTTGATAAACGATGTGCAATAATAATAGAAGTTCTGTCCTTCGTTATTACTTTGGTAGCTTTTTGAATCAACTCTTCTGCACCAGAATCAACAGAAGATGTAGCTTCATCTAAAATCAATAGATCTGGCTTACAAATGTATGCCCTCAAAAATGAAATAAGTTGTCTTTGCCCAGAAGAAAGAACACCTCCTCTCTCTTTAACTTGAAATTCATAACTACCGTCAAGCTGAGAAATAAAACCGTGTACGCCCACTTTTTTAGCAGCCTCTATAACCTGCTCTAATTCAATTTCTTCTTTCCCTAGGGTTATATTCTCTAGTACGGATGTATTAAATAAAAATACATCTTGTAAAACCACTGCAACTTTTGAACGCAAAGAAGAAAGCGATATGGATCTAATATCCATTCCATCTAATAATATTTCTCCTTCTTGAAATTCATAATACCTTGATATTAAATTAATTAGAGAAGTTTTACCTGCACCTGTCGGACCAACCACAGCAATGGTCTCTCCTGATCTAACATCTAATGATAGGCCATCAAAAACTTTTGATCGTCCATCGTAACTGAAATGAACATTTTTAAAGCTAATTTGTCCGTTAAATGATTCAAGTTGATTATTTCCCGATTGATGAATAATCTCATCATTATCAAGAAGATCAAAAACCCTAGCCGAACTTACCATACCCATTTGCAGGGTATTAAATCGATCTGCTAACATTCTAATCGGTCTAAATAACATATGGACATATAAAATAAATGACATCATTTCGGTAGTTACAGTACCATAGTCTGTGTTTCCGTAGGAAATTGACCATACGCTATAAATAACTAAAATAGCAATGGATAAAGCACTCAACGTCTCTACCACAGGGAAAAAAACGGAATAGGCCATAATGCCCTTTATGTGAGCTTTTTTGTGGGCTAGATTAATCTTATTGAATTTTTTTGCCTCTACATTTTCTCTGCTAAAAATTTGAACCACATTCATACCAGTAATGTGTTCTTGAACAAATGAATTTAGAGAAGATACTTGTTTTCTAACTTCTTGAAAAGAATTTTTAATAGCCCTCTTAAATATGTTTGTACTTACGATCAATAAAGGTATGGGTATGAGCACTAAAAGTGTCAATTTCCAATTGATGTAAAACATAAAAATTAAAACACCGAATAGTTTTAATAAATCACCTATAATTACTAGTATTCCTTGAGAAAAAATTTCAGCAATAGTTTCCATATCACTTACCGATCTTGTAACAAGCATACCAATAGGATTTTGATCAAAATATTTTAATCTCAATTTAGTTATATGCGTAAATAACCGGTTTCTAAGATCTTTAACTACGCGTTGACCCAAATCGCTAGAAGTGTAGGAAACCACAATTAGAAAAACCGATTCAATGACAAGTAAACCAATAACTAAGATAGTTCCTATTAATAAACCCTTTTCATCCCCTAGTCTCACATAATCACCTACTAACTTTCCAATAATAAAGGGTTTAACGGGCGATAATAAAGCAAGGAAAACTGTCAA
>ENA-OSEY01001252-OSEY01001252.1-marine-metagenome-genome-assembly--contig:-NODE-1252-length-17828-cov-4.655287_pt1 | contig 17828 bp, 15 predicted proteins | sample MGYA00248465_ERZ534230 | MGnify/ENA primary metagenome ERZ534230 (study PRJEB26409, sample SAMN06344110) | marine metagenome | isolation source: Sea water from surface | place: Atlantic Ocean:Southern...
ATTGGCTGGGACCAACCACCAGTACCAGCTCTTGTACGTGAAAAATCAGTCCAATCAAATATATAAGAAAAATAAGAGTATAAAGATAAAAGAGATATGAAGACACCAATGTATGCAATAAGTTTTATGACGTAATCAATATTTTTTTTCCTCACAAAATTAACAGTCAAAGAAATTATTGTGTAAAAACTTAAAATTTTTAGCAACCTAAGTCCGATATATTCAACAAGAGATGTCGTAGCATACTCTGGCATGTTCAAATCAAAGGTTATTGCTCTAATTATTGTGACAAAAAATAGGTAATACAGGAAGTATTTAATAAAAGTAATATCAAAAATATATGCAATTTTTTTGGTAAGTTTTAGATAGATAAATATTACAACATAAAAAAGTATTCCAATCCAAGACAATGGAATACTGGCAATTGAGAAAGCGTCTAAGCCCTCTAGGAAAAAAGAAAATGAAAAAATTATTAATGGAATGTTTAGTTTTTCTAATTTCATATAAATCTTTTATACCCCTCTGAAAACTCTACTTTAATTCCGTTTTTTTCTTCTCCCCATGATGCATATTCGCCTAGCTCAACATCGTTAGAAAAATCTTGAATAGAAATTACCCCATCAGACAGTGAAACTTTTCGGTATATTCTTTTTTTATTGAAGTCTGCATATCCAATAAAATTAAATTTATCGAATTTTAAAACTTTTCCACTGCTTACATTATTTAACTTAAAACAATCAAATGCAGTATCATTTGGAAATTCCAAATTTATATTTGGTCCCCAATGATATTTAAGTGACCTAAATTTATTTCTTTTATTTATATCATCAGTGTATGTACCTGTTCCAGGATCTCTAGCAATCCATTTGTCGCTAGTAAAGCATTCGATAGATAACTGATCGTAATGAGCATGTCCACCTACTCCATTTTGACCAATATCACCACATCTTATTGAAAAATACTCATTAGAGTTTCTCCAAATAAAAAGTCCAAAGTCTGGAAAAGAGTAATGTTTAAAATCATCCTGAAATACATTAATTTTTTTATGGCTAACACTCTTTAAATTACTTATGTCAAAATTTTCTAATCGATCTATATTTTCGACAATATGATTATAATTTTTGCTATCAGGAATTAATTCCTCTATTAAATTATTTAACCATTCTAAATTTAGAGGATTTTGTTCATCGTATAAGAAATAAATTAGTCTTCCAGAATCATTGTCTCCAATTTGGGATAGCTCACCTCTATTTGTAACTAATTTTAGAAAATCATTGTTTACTGTTAACAATTTTTGAATTTTGTTACTTAGGTCATTTTCAATTTTTAAATGTTGAAGAGATATATATATTATTATTAAAGCCTCTAACATTAATGCAGTGTAGTGAGTCGATGCTTCAAAATTTGTAAAATCACTATTAAACTGCAAATCAATCTCTTTTGATATCTCGTTAATGGTTGATGTGCAGTCAAGATCTTTATTTTTATAATCATAATTAGCAATAAAAAACAGAACTGCTGCCAATTCAACAAAATAATGATTTCCGACAACATTTCCAGTTTTTTCATAATTTTGTTTAACATATTCAAAATCTCTTGAAATAAAAGAATCCAATTTTGGATATAGAGAAGACTCTTTAGTAAAAGGAATTTCAGAACAAATATTTTTAACAAGTATCAAACTAATCAATCTAATAGCAACATCCATAGGGCTATTGAAAATAATTTTATTATCCTCATTAGAAATTATTTCTTCTAAATAATTCAGATCAAACTCAGGAGCTTTTTCTATATCTGTATAAATATGCAATAGAACTTTTTGTAAAAATTGTAAACGCCCAATTTCATATGGAACCTTTACATCTGCTTTGTTAAAAAAGGCTGGCTTTTTCACATTATTACCAAATTTGAAATTATTAAAGAAATCAAAATTAAATTTTATGTCAACTTTTTTTCCAAACACATACGTTTGTTTTAAATTAAAAGCTCTAAATGTTTTAATTAATTCTTCTTTTTTTAAATGTTTAGATATTGCCGAAACTAAATAAGAAAAATAATCTGGATGAGAATATATATAAGCTTCATCTGATTTTATATATTTGATTTTGTTCGGCTTAAACCAGAATAAAAGATTATAAATCAAGAGTTTCATAAATTTAAGCATCCTTTTCTTTTTTAATTTGGTTATTTATAAGAAAAGAAGTAAATAAAGAGAATAATATCTGTGATCCTAAAATTCCATATTCTATTGAAAAATAATTGTAGGTATCGTTAATGTAATATAGCAAAAATGAGGAAAATGCAGCAGCTGATATAACTTTAAAGAGATTAACTTCGTAGTGCATTGCTCGAGCAAAGATTATGTTTATCCTAGACCAGAGCATGAAAGGTAAAGAGAATATAACAACACTAAATATCGAAGCGAGATTTTCAAATTCTGCTCCTAGGACATTTATAAAGACACTGTTAGCAATATCCTCCAGCAAAATATAGGCTATTGGGATAAATAGTGAAATCAAAATTACTATTCGTAACTTACTCCTTATACTTGTAATCTCATTTTTATTCTTTAATTTTGAAATCTCTGGAAAAACTATGTCCAGGCTTGCCCCAACTAATTGATATAGTCCTTCAAGTATTCGTTTTGACCAAGCTAATACTCCGAGGATAGGTCCAGAATAAAAAACTCCAAGAATAACTATGTCTAGTTCTGACAAGAGTGCTGCAGCAAAAGTTGTTAACACCATTTTCCTTCCAGAACTTGTTAGGTCTTTTGTTGAATAATTATTTTCAGAATTTAAACTTTCGGCAGGTAATGAGCTGTGAGCAACAAAATAAAAAATAATTAATATTATTGTTTGAAAAACTATTATCCAAAATATCGAATATTGGAAATAAATAATTAGCCACCCACCAATACCATATAAAATTGTTCTAATAATTATTTGCTTAGAACTAATAACAAAATCTCCTTTTGACTGATGATAAGCAAGTGCAACATGAAGCATTTCGTTAAATACAAAACCAATTAAAAAGACAAATACATAGATACTATTTCTTCCAAATAAAGCCGATAAAGGTACTACTAGAAAACATGCAAGTATTGTGTTTCTAATTATTGTTTTATAAGTTGTGTAAAAAAGATTTCTATCAAAGTTTTCAACGTTAGCACTTGTTCTTGTTACCACCAAAGCTAGAGATAAAACTGTTACTGTGCCTAATAAAACAGACAGGCTCTTTGCAGAAGCATACTCACCGTATATTTCTGCTCCATATTCTCTAGAAATAATAGTTATAAGAAAAAAATTAACAATCAATAGAATGATTTGCATTAATGAAATATAGAACGTATTTTTCTTCCAAGTTGCAAACATTACTTAGTTATCCTTGATAGATGCCAGCTGGATAAATTATAAATATACCAAATTTTTTGTATGTCTCCACCTTTAAGTGTCCTACTTAGAGCGGTTGGTTCAAAGAAATTATAATTTAAATTAAATTCATAAATTTTATCGAAAAAATAATCTGGATCTTTTTGAATCCAATTAGAAATAGGAGCTCTAAAACCTTGTTTACTCCTGCTTAGAACTTTGTTGGGTATGTATCTAGCTGAAAGGTCTTTAAGTAGCGGTTTAGTTCTATTTAAATCAAAAATTATATTTTCTGGAAGACTTAAGACAAATTCGACAATTCTATGATCTAAGAAAGGTACTCTTGCTTCAACACCTGATTGCATACTTAACTTATCCATTCTCATTAATAGAAGTTCTGGAAGCCTTATCTTTAAATCAATTAATGTCATCCATTTTGTTATTGAAAAATCTTCTCTCGATAGATAATCTTGCCATAAATTATCAGAATAATTTATCAGATTTAAATTATCTGTAAAGTCAAACTCCACTAGCTTTTTGATTTGAGCTAAATTAAAACCTATTGCACCTCCAGGAAATGGATTATTGTTTTGAATTATATTAAATAAAAGATTAGCCCTATGCGATTTAAAGTTATTTTGAGATCTAATTGAATTAAATTTTGGAATACTTTTATAAAGCTTTGCAAATCTAAGCCAATGCTCATATCCATAGAATAGTTCATCAGCCCCTTCGCCAACTTGAACAACCTTTAATCCATTAGCTTTTGTTAGCTTACCTAAGAAATATAAAGGAATACCTACCTCATCCCCTATTAAATCATCTTGTAAAAATGAATAATCTGAAATAATAGATCTGAATTCTTCAAAGCTTATTGATTTGTGTATTAATTCAACATTAATTTGATCTGCACTATACTTTGCTTCCTTAAATTCGCCTTTATATCCATCAAAAACTTCATCATAATCTACATTAAAACTTTTTATTTTTGTATCAGTGGCCAACAAAGACCCTATAAGAGTTGAATCTAAGCCACCAGATAAATACAATCCAACTTCAACATCACTAATCTTTCTATACTCTACAGAACTCTTAAGTAACTCATCTAAACGGTCGATTGCTTCACTGCTTGTAATATCTTGTTCTGTGGTGAAATCAAAAGGATCCCAATAAAGTTCCTTTTTAATTTTTCCTTCAAAATCTACAACTATAAATTCGCCTGGTTGTACTTTTTGAATATTCTCATTACCAGTTGAGCCATTTGGAATAGCTAAATGTCTTAAGTAACTGACATATGCTTCTCTATTTGGTGAGAAGCTTACGAGATTCGATGTATTTAAAGTATTAAATTCTGATGCAAACACAAAATAATGATTACTTATTGAATAGTAAAGTGGCTTTAATCCAATTCGATCCCTTGCCATAAAATAATAATTTTTATTGTAATCCGCTATAACAAAAGCAAATTGTCCAATTAGTTTATTTAAAATTTCTTTACCAAAGTGTTGATAACCAACAAGCAATACTTCCGTATCGCCTTCTGACTTAAATTCATAACCTAAACTTCTAAGTTCACTTCTTAATTCTTTATAATTATAAATTTCACCATTGAAGACTATATGGTATTTATCGTCGTCTGATGATAAAGGCTGATTAGATCTTGGGTTTAGGTCGATAATTGCCAACCTAGAGTGAACAAAAGTACAGTTTGGATTTATATTTTTTATTAATGAATGATCTGGTCCCCTATGATTTAGGGAATTTTTAATATCATCAGATATTTTTTGGTCAATTACAGAATTGTTAATACTTACAATTCCACCTATTCCACACATTTATCTAACTTTAATGTAAAATTTTTTATTTAAAGAAGTTAAATTATTTTTGTTTAAAGTTAATGTTATGAAATATTTGCTAGATATTATCCTATTGATTTTGATTTTGCCAATTTCAATGGTTGTTATTCCAATGATTTCAGTTGTAATTTTAATTTTAGATTCACAACCTATTTTTTATACTCAATATCGAGTAGGTCTAAATGGTAAGGAGTTTAAATTATACAAATTTAGAACTATGGCTGAAGCCTCTGATGAGTCTATTCACGAAGACCACTATAAAAATCTATCTTCAAATAAAAATATTCAGCCTTCATTGAGTCCAGATGATCCAATAAGGATTGAAAACGATGACAGAATAACTAACATAGGAAGTTTTTTGCGTAAAACCTCTCTTGATGAGTTGCCAAATATAATTAATGTTTTATTAGGCCAAATGTCTTTTGTAGGGCCTAGACCACTTGTCAAGTATGAGTCTGACTTGTATGGTGATTATCTACAATCAAGGAATTCAATAAAACCAGGTATTACTGGATTAGCTCAAATTCAAGGCCGTTTAGACCTAAGTCTTCAAGAGCGACTGTACTGGGATTTAAAGTATGTAGAGAAAAAATCATTTTTATACGATTTAGAAATTATAATTAAAACAATTATTTCTGTACTATCAAGAAGAGGAGCTAATTAATTCTAAATAGCTTTTAGAGGCAATTTGTTTGTTTGAAACACTTTGTTGAAAATATTTAATATTTTCTAAAATTTTACTAATTTCATCAGAATTTTTCATATCCTCAAGTTTTACTCTAAGACTCTCTGGATTTTCTAAATCTATATTGAATCCCAAGCCATGTTTATCAATCAATTTAGACACAGCAGAATTTGGATTGGAAAAATTTATAAGAACCTTATTCATGTTTAAATAATCAAATGTTTTCCCAGGAAAACCTTCAAAAGTTATTTCATAATCTAAGCAAATTAATGCAAAAGGAATTTCTTTGGTCAAATTTTCCAACTCTTTTCTTTCTAAATAATTATAAATTCGAATATTGTCCTTTGAAAATTCTGACAAGTTATTGAATTCTTGACCGGCACCGTATATATCTAACTTCCAATCACTTGGAAAATGTTTTTGAAAATATCTTAAAAAAGCTGATAAGTTTTGAGGCCTACCCATATTTCCTGCATAAAAAATATTATTTAATTCAAAATTTGGTACATAATTACTTTTCATGAATGGTGAAAAGTGATTTATTACAATAATTTTATTTGCAGTAATATTTCGATTATTTATTAAATAATTTTTTAAGTCATCTGAATTTACAACAACTTTATTTACAGTCTTCAATGCATAATTATCAATATATTTAAAAAAAAGTTTTAAAATTTTATTTGGTTCCTCATTTAGTTTTTCAGCAATTTCTGGATAGAGCTCCCACAATGAATAAACCGTATTAATTTTTAAAATTCTAGATGTAAATATACAAACTAAATTCATTGTCGGAGGATAACTAAATATAAAAATATTATCGTAATTGGATCTATTTTTAAAAATAAACAATATAGATTTAAAGTTAAACTCTATCCATTGAAAGAATCGTGATGAATTGGAAAATTTTCTTGGTTTAGATTTTATATAATTTACTTTAATATTTTTATAACTTCCAATACTGAGATTTTCATCACTATTATCAAACAACTCAACACTCTCCATGTTATATTGTGGTGAACTTGCCAAAACTTCAACATTATGAAGCTCGGTATTTATGCCTTCAGCTATTTCTGAAACAATCATTCCAGTTGATATTGTGTCAGGCGGAAAAGTTAAAGAGTGGAATAAAGTTTTTTTCATTGTAAAAATGATCTTGAAATATCAAAATCATAGTCTTCTTTATTGTGCATATGAAATTTATTGTTTTTACTTAAATCTATTAAATCTTCAACTATAACTTTTGATGACGTTCCATCACCAAATGGATGTGACCATTTATTATTATTCAAACTATCTGCCATTAAATGAACATCTTGAAAGTTTTGTTCTTCTAAAGTCGGATCAAATTTAATTGATGAACCAACCTCGTACACTTCTGGCCTCTCAGTGCTGTACCTCATTTGTATTGATGGAATATTTAAAATACATGCCTCCTCAATAACTGTTCCAGAATCAGAAATACAATATTGAGATTTTTTAAGTAAATAAATAAATTCCAAATATCCTATTGGATCTATAACTAAGACATTGTCGTTTAAATTTAATCCAAACTCTTTAATTTGCCTTTGAGTAGCATACCCCATGGGAAACACTACTTTTTTATCAGAAGAATTTATTAAATCTACTATATTTTTTAGACTTAACTTATTTAAAATATTTTCTCTTCTATGGCTTGTGACCAATAAAAATGGTTCATCATTTATAAACTTCTTTACATTTTCATCCAAATATTCCTCACCAGAGCTAAACAAATCTTTAAATTCTTTAAGAATATCTACTATTGGATTACCTGTTACTTTAATTATATTTTCTGAAATACCTTCATTTAAACCCTGTTTTTTGTATGAAGGAAGGTATGAATATATTCTATCTGATAAATGATCTATTGTTTTTCTATATTTTTCCTCTGGCATTCTCCAGTCATATGATCTCATACAACCTTCAATATGAATTATTGGAATGTTGTGCTGAGCTACACCTATTGAGCCCATGACTGTATTCGTATCTCCTAAAAACATAACTGCTTTGTATTTATGATTTTCTAAATGTGTATAAGTTTCATTAATTATAGAAGAGACAGTTGTTGCATCATTTTTAATATCAATGTTAAATTCATAATCTGGAACTGGTACATTCAGTTGATTAAAAAAAACATCCTTCATGTTCTCTGAATAATGTTGTCCAGACCAGATAAAATCAAAATCTATATCACTATTTTCATGTAGTAACTTTATAATTTTGCTTGATCTAATGACATCAGGCCTTATTCCAAGAATTAATCCTATATCTTTCATATGTTATTAAGAATACCTTTAGTAAAATCGCTTTCAGACAATTCCTTAATATTTTCCTCTATTGTTGGAACAGACTTATAACCAGCATCTCTCCATAATTTTAAATTATTATCTTGATTTTGAGTCTTTAAAGTTCTATTAACCGAGTTTGATGATTTAGATTCTTCAATTACTACATCAACATTAAAATAATTTTTGAAATAAAGTAAGAGCTCATATTTTGAAACCTCATCTTTTGGAAGCACATGTTGTATATAAGTCTTGAAGTTATTATTTTTTATCATCCCATCAACTATTTTTGCAAAATTAAGAGTAGTTATGCCGTTCCACATATGGTCTATGAAGCCATTTACTTTATTTGAATTTTGAGAAAGAAACCAATTTAACAGTGATTTGCCTTCTCCTATTTCTGGGCCTACGATACTGCCTCTTAATAGATATTTTTCAGAGTGTTCAGCTTCGCCACCAATTTTAGTTTTACCATAAATATCTTTGGCGTCTTGAAAAGAGTCCTCAAAATACCCCCCTACTTCACCAGAAAATACACAATCCGTTCCAATCTGAATATATTTAAAACTCTTACTTTCAGCAAGTTGGGAAATACTTAGAGGAAAATATGTATTGATATCTATAGCTTTCTCAATTGACTCTATGTTATCTTCTTTAATTTCAGGCTTGATAACTCCAATACAATTTATTAAAAATTCAGGATTTATATCATTGACCAAGCCCTCTAAACTGTCTATTGATACATCAAATTTTCGAACGTTATCATCTAAATCTTCATCTCTTCTGCTGGTTAAATATATTTCATATTCTTTGAGAGAATTTAAATAGCGAGAAACCATAGTTCCCAACATGCCGTCTTTACCAAGTATTAATACTCTATTCATAAAGATTTGGATTGAACTCTGCCCATGGGTTCCAAAAATCAGATTCAAATCGATAGTCATCTTCAATAGATTCTTCTAAAGGAAGTGATGAAAAATATCTGATTGTATTATTTTCAGTCAAATTCATTGCTCCATTAGCATAATTTTTTGGAATATATAGTATCCCACTATCAGGTGTCATATTGAACTGAAAGACTTCTTGATCTTTGCTAGGGTTTTCAAAATCTTCAATTTTAACAGCACAAACTAAGAACTCTCCATCTTCTACACTTATCCATTTTTCTTCTATTTTGTGCCCGTGCCATGCTCTAACAGTTCTAACTTGTTTATTAATTACTTTATATGTTCTGACAACTTTGTTTAGATTTAAGTCGTTTGTAAATGAAACTTTCCCTCTATGATCTGAGTTTGATTTACTTTCAAAAAGTATAGGTTCCATTACTTAAGATACTCCAAAAGTTTGTAAAAATGATTGATTTGAATATCTAGGATCGTTAATATCTTTTATTCTATTTGATGAAATTAGGTCGTAAACTTCATTTATACCTTGATCTATTTCTATTAAAGCTTCAAATCCTGTTGCAACTTTTAGTTTTTCACTAGAAACTTGATAATTTCTCGTATCCTGAAAAGGAAGTGGTGTTGTTTCAATTACGACATCTGGTATTTTTTCTTTAATTTTTTCAGCTAACTCAATAATTTTATAATTTTTATGATGTAAGTTAAAAATACCATTGACATCTGTTTGAACAGTTTTGTCTATAGCATTTGCAACATCTTTAACATGCAGTAATGGTCTCCACTGATCTCCTCCGAATACACTCATTTTTTTATCTTGAAGAGCCTTGGTGGTTAAAATATTTACAACTAAATCTAGTCTTATTCTTGAAAATTGATCACCTATACCAAATAACGTTCCCAATCTAAAAATTATTGCGTCTGAGTCTTCTAGATATTTTTCAGCTTTTAATTTAGAAGATGCATATTCAGAGAGGGGGTTTACTGAGGAATCCTCGTTTAATATTCCATCTTGAGCACCGTAGACAGAACAGGTTGATAAAAAGACTATCTTCCCACTAAAGTTTTTAGTTAGATTACTTACAGTCTCTGCATTAATTTCATGTGTTAAGGTTGGATTTATTGCACAAGCTCCATCACCAACCAAAGCCGCCAACCATATTACTGCGTCGTAATTATTTAATATTGGATTAAGCTTTTTATAGTCTCTGATATCACCAAATATAAAATCTACATCTTTTCTAAAAGAGTTTTCATAAATTAAAGAGTCATAAACTGTAACGTTATGTTTTTTGGAAAGTAAATCAACAATGCCACCACCAACGTAGCCAGCACCGCCTACTACTAAAATATCCATAACTTTTAATAGTATATGAATATAAAAAGTAATTTATATTTTTTTATTTTTCACTTTTTAGGTAAGAAAAGTAAACAAAATATAAGAACCAAGATACAGAATGATTATGCAATAAATCAGTCGAAAATGAGAGAACAAAAAAAACGACAATAGTGATTAAATTAAAATCAAATACTAGTTTTCTTTTCAACAATGGGATGAAAATTAATAAATATAATAAAACCCCAACTATTCCATAATTTATGAGATAAAAAATAAAAGAATTGTGTGGGCCATAGCTATAGGGATTTTTATCAAATTCATCATAGATATATATATTGTCCGATTCAAAAATCAGTTGATTTGATCCAATACCTATTAATTTTGATTCTAAAGAGCTGGAAATAAAATAGCTGGTAGATGCCTCTAACATTAAGAGCCTATCACTAATGCCATTGTTATCATCATTCATAAATCTCTCATAAACTCCTAATGAAATTGCAGAAATAGACAAAACCAATATCGAGATAAGTAATTGACTATACAATTTTTCTTTTATGAACTTCAAAAATGTAAATACTATAAGAACAATTAAAGAAAATCTTGAGTAAGTAACTATTACTGCAATAAGGGCTATTGGAACAATTAGAAACGCATAAGAGTTTTTATATTTGAATAAACTATAGACAGCGGTGATAGTAATTAAATCAGCAAAACTATTTGGCCCTCCTGCTTGGAAACCATTCATCCTACCTTTTAAGTAATTGAGATCGCTTGGATTAAATCCTATATTCCAAGTTTGATAGTCATCATTTCCTAAATTTATTTCGAAAATATATCCACTAATAGCAAAGAATGCAAGATAAATAAAAAGGATTAATGGAAGATAAAAATATTGAAATTTTACACCATAACTAGTCATATAAATATACAAGATAAAATAAAATACAAACCTATAAATATCTGAAGAGAGAAAGCTTTGGTTTATGTATAGATTTTGCAAAACTAAAAATATCAAAAATAAAAAAATATATTTTCCAGTCATATCTAAGACAAACATTTTATGTTTTATGATATAAGCAATGGCTATTGCTATAAAAATTAGAATTGGCATGTCATCAGTGTGCAAATAAGGACCGTAAATCTCAAAATGCGGAATTAAAGGAATTAAAAATAAGATTGATGGAAAAATGTTTTTTAATTTAATATCTAACTCCTATAAATAAAATATCATCCTATTAATTTTATTCTTAGTATTTATTTTTTTTGTTTAATAGATTTTTTCTTTGTTAGCATTATATAGATGACAAAAAATGTTCTCGTTACCGGTTGTGCTGGTTTTATTGGTTTTAACTTATCAAAAACATTACTCAAAGAAAATCACAATGTTTATGGAGTTGATTCATTAAATAACGCTTATGATAAAAAATTTAAAGAATTAAGACTTCAAAACTTAGAATCAGAGATTAATTTTCATTTTACAAATAATGATTTATCAAATGAAGACTCACTTAATGAACTAGTAGATATTGATATTGTTTATCACATGGGTGCAAGAGCTGGAGTTAGGCAAAGCTTCAATGACCCACTTAGTTATATAAAAGACAATACAATCGCAACTACTAATGTTGCTAATTTTTGTAAAAAGAATGATATAACTAAAATGATTTTGGCATCTACTTCATCGATATACGGAAACAGTGGTGAAAAAGAGATGGTTGAGGGTATCGATGAAAAAATTAATCCCCCATCTATATATGCTTCAACAAAATTATCTGGAGAAACAATAGCTAAAACTATCCTTTCATCTCAAAACACTAATTTAATTATTACAAGATTTTTTACAGTTTATGGTCCTTATGGAAGACCAGATATGTCAATTTTAAGATTTATTCATTGGATAATGGAAAATAAAGAAGTGAAGATTTTTGGTGACGGAGAGCAGAGAAGATCATTTACATATATTGATGATGTGATTGATCTTTTAATTAAAGTGCAAAATTGTAACAGTGACGAAACATTCAACGTGGGAAATAACCAAACTTCTTCATTGAATGAAGTAATAAAAATAATTGAAAATTTTTCTGACAAACAAGCAAACATTGTTAATGAACCTAGAGCATTCAGGGATCCTGATGTTGTTCTACCTAGTCTCTCAAAATCTAAAAATGATCTTGATTGGGAACCAAAAACAAATATTGAAGACGGAATTAAATCAACAATAGAGTGGTATTCTTCATTTCAGGACAAAATAAAAAACTTTACATATATTAATTAAAATGAAAAAATTTATTATAACTGGAGGCGCAGGGTTCATAGGTTCCACCCTAGTGAAAGCATTGCTTGAAAAAGGTGCTGAAAGTATTTTGATCATTGATGATTTGTCTACTGGAAGCGAGTCAAATATTTCTTCAGTTCTTAATGATGAAAGAATAGAATTTATTAACTCAAGAATAGAAGATATAGATAATCTGGATAGTTTATTGAGTTCATATGACTTTTGCTATCATTTAGCAGCTGGTGTTGGGGTTCAGTACATTATGGAAAATTTAAGCGACTCTCTTTTGACGAACATTTTAGCTACTCACAAAGTTCTTGAATCGTGTCAAGCAAACAACATTCCAGTATTACTTACTTCAACATCCGAAGTTTATGGTGTTGCAGAAGATGATATTTGGACTGAAGATACTAAAAGTTTGATTGGCCCAACAACTAAATTACGATGGTCATACGCAGCTTCCAAAATGATTGATGAGTTTATTGCTTTATCACTTTATGAGGAAGGGAAAATTTCACCAATTATTGTTAGATTATTTAACATTATTGGTCCTAACCAATTATCAAAGTATGGAATGGTTGTCCCAAAATTTATTGAAGCAGCACTTAAAGATGAAGATATTACGATTCATGGTGATGGGTCACAATCAAGATCATTTACTTGGGTTGATGATGTTGTTAATTACCTTATTAAACTTGCAGAGATAAAAGCGTATGGAGAAATTTTTAACATAGGACAGACTGAAGAAATAACAATTAAAGAACTAGCTGAACTTATTATTTCCAAAACAAATTCAAATTCACAAATAATATATAAAAGTCATGAAGATGTTTTTGGAAAAGCATTTGAAGATCCCAAGAGACGCACACCTGGTATAGATAAAATTATCGAGTTCACTGGGATAAAGCCAACAAAAAATATTGACTTTATGATTGAAAATATAATCGATTTTAAAAAAAATAAATAAAAAAGTGAATATTCTTATAACAACTGGAATTTTTCCTCCAGATGTAGGAGGTCCAGCAAAATTTGTTCCTCTCATAGCTGATAACCTTTCAAAAAATCATGTTTTAAATGTTATTACATTAAGTGAAGAATCAAACAATATTGATAAATTCGACTATGGGATTTTAAGAATTAGAAGAAAGCAAAATAAACTTTATCGTTTTCTAAAGACTGTAATGTTGATAATTAAAGAAGGAAGAAAAGTAAATATTATATTTGTTAATGGACTTTGGCTTGAAGTGTATATTGCAAATTTATTTCTCAGAAAAAAAACAATAAGAAAAATCGTTGGCGACCCAGTTTGGGAAAAGCTTTATACCCAATATAAAATTGATGATAATTTTGATCAATTTCAACAAAAAAAATACACTTTAAAAATTGAATTGTTAAAATTTTTAAGAGGCTTTACCTTGAAATCAAATAATACAATTGTTGTTCCATCAAAACATTTAATGAATTTTGTAAAAAATCTAGGATTTAAAGGTAGGCTGTTACAAATTAATAATGGCACCAAGATTACTAAAAGTAAAAAAACAAATAAAGATTCTTTTGAATTTCTTATTGTTAGTAGATTGGTTAGACAGAAAAATATAGACATAGTTTTAAAATCATTGTCAGTAGTTAAAGATAAATACTCTATTGATTTTCATTTAAATATTGTCGGTGAAGGTCCAGAATACAATGATTTAATCGGTTTAATTGAACAACTAAATTTGATAGAAAATGTGAAATTAGTTGGTCCAAAACATGGCGAAGAACTTAATCATTTTTATAAAACTTCAAATTATTTTTTACAAATATCAACATATGAAGGAATGCCTCATTCAGTTCTTGAAGCAATGAATTATGGACTTACTGTAATTATTTCTAACTTTGGTGGGAATGCTGAATTAGTACTAAATAACAAATACGGATACCTTGTTGATTCTTTTAAGGTTGAAAAAATTGCAGATACCATCTATAAAGCTCTAAATGATGACGAACAAAAATTTATCGAAGGTAAGAAGTTGATTGAGAGTAAGTTTGATATAGAAGAAACTATAAAAAATTATACGGAATTAATTACAAACAATGAATAGAAAAAATCTTTTATATTTAAATCTATCAGTTGATGAAAAAGATGTTTCTTTGGGTTTTGCTAAGACATGGACAGATCAATTCTCAAAAAACTTTGATAACGTTGACATAATTACTCTTAATAAACCTGTTGAAAATATTGAATATCAAAATGTTAAGATCTATGGAATTGCTAAAGATAATAAATCTACAAAATTTAACAAATATAAACAAATTAAAAATATTATTCAAAAATTAACAACAGAAACAAAATACGACTTATGTTTTTCACATATGTCACCATTACTAATAGTTCTTACAAGAATCTATTCAAAAACTAAGAATATTCCTAAAGTACTTTGGTATACACACCCCAAACCAAAGGAACTTTCTAAAAGAGCTATTCTTCTACTAAGCTTATTTTTTAGCAATAAGGTTGTGACCGCCTCGAATTCATCATTCCCATACAAATCAAAAAAAGTCAATGTTATAGGACATGCAATTGATTATGAATTGTTTGAAAGTAAAAGAAATAATCTTTTAAATAAAGATTTCATTATTTTAAGCAGAATATCTCAATCTAAAAATATTGAATTAGCTTTAGATTCCTTTTTAAATAGTAAGTTTAAAAACAATTTAATAACTGTTGTGGGCGATTCAGTTACTACTCAAGATAAAGAGTATAAAAATTTTTTAGAAAATAGATATAAAAACAATGATAATGTAATTTTTGAAGGAAAAGTTCCTCATAATAGCTTACCGACATTATTGAGCAATTACTCATTTCATATAAATGCAACAACTTCAGGTTTTTATGATAAATCAGTTCTAGAAACACTTTCAGCTGGTCTTTTTAACTTTTATTCGAATACAGACTACAACAAACTTTTTAGTGAAAGCATGATAACATTTACAAATTTCAAATTAAACAATTCATCACTTACTGATAATTTAAATGCAGTATATGACTTAAAAGAAGAGACTCTATTAGAGATTGTTAAACTTGGTCAAAAAAATGCATCAAATGAATCAATTAGAACAATTTTTGATAGAGTTGTAACTACAATTGAGAGCTAACCCAGTCGATAGTTTTTATTAAACCATCTTCAAGCTCAACAACTGGCTCCCAATTAAGTAAGTTCTTTGCTTTGTTGATGTCAGGTCTTCTTTGTTTTGGATCGTCGTCCGGCAAATCTTTATTGATTAATTTTGATTTTGAATTTGTTAATTTTATAATTTTAGTTGCAAGTTCATTGATAGTAATTTCATTTGGATTTCCAATATTGAACACATCGTTATAACTTGATTCCATTAAAGCAATTATTCCATTTACTGTATCATCTACGTAAGAGAAGCTTCTGGTCTGTGAACCATTCCCATATATAGTTATATTTTCATTGTTTAGTGCCTGTACAATAAAATTAGTTACAACTCTTCCATCATTCAATTGCATTCTTGGACCATAAGTATTGAATATTCTTACAACTTTTGTGTTTATTCTATATGTTCGAGCATATGTTGCAGTAGCTGCTTCAGCAAACCGCTTTGCTTCATCATACATACTTCTTTCTCCATTTGGATTGACATTGCCCCAGTATTCTTCACTCTGTGGAGAGACTTCAGGATCACCATAAATTTCTGAAGTTGATGCTAAAAGATAATCTGCCTTTTTGACTTTTGCTAATCCAAGGGTATTTATTGTTCCAATACTTCCAGCCTTTAGGGTGTTTACAGGATTTTCTTGATAAGCTATTGGTGAAGCTGCACTTGCAAAATGAAATATAAAATCTATATCATCTGAAATTTCAATGTGATTTTGAACATCGTGTTCAATAAATTTTACATTCTCATTTTCTAATAAATGATCGACATTACTTTTGTTTCCAGTTAATAAATTATCAAGTAAAAATAAATTATGTTTTTTTTCAAACAATTTATCTGCTAAATGAGAACATACAAACCCTGCACCACCTGTAATTAAAATATTCATTCTATCTCCATGGGTAGAAAATAATACAATCATTTTGGGATGTATGATCTAACAATTTTTTATCTAAATCACTATTAAGTGGATACATAATTGCAATTAATGACTGTGAATCCATATCTTCAACTGATGAAATGTAATTATGATTAGGAACATTAATTTCGGTATCTAATATAGAAACTTGCTCTCCCATATTATCCAATTTTTTATAAATATCTAGAGTAGGTGAATTCCTTAAGTCATCAGTATTTTCTTTAAATGCCGCACCAACTAAAACAATTTTTTTAAGATTATTATTATTTTTTAATGAAAGAAGCTGTTTTATAGTCCAATTTAAATGCTCGGTGTTTGATTCTATAATATTTGAAATTAAAGGTAGATTTAATTTATCTTTTTTGTAAAAATTATTTACCTCTACAAGATCTTTTGGAAAACATGATCCTCCCCAAGATGGTGATGGTCTGAAATAATGTGAGCCAATCCTATTGTCTAATCCAACACCTTTTAAAACATCTACAAGATTTGCACCTGAATAATGTGAGAGCCTTGTTGCCTCATTTACAAAAGACAACCTCATAGGTAGATAAGTGTTCGCAAGATATTTAATTAATTGTGAACTTATAGGGTCAGTTATTATGATTTCTGCATCATAACTTTCATAAAGTTTTCGTAATTTATTTGTTTTATCTGTATTCAAGCCTCCTATTACAATTCGATCTGGATTGAAAAAATCATAAACAGCACTCCCCTCACGTAAAAATTCAGGATTGAAAGTTAAAAGTTCTTGATCATACCCAACATTATTACAAACATTTTCAATCTCATATGGAGGTATCGTTGATTTAACTGTAATAACTATTTCTTTATTATTTAATTTTGAAATTTCACTAATTGCAGACTCTAAAAATTTTGTATCAACAGAGTTTGTATCAATATTATTAGGAGTTTGAACACATATAAATACTATCTCAGATTCATTCCAATTAATTGAGTCATAATCTGAATGAAACGTCATACGGCTGAAATTTTCTTTTTTTGAAAAATAGTTA
>ENA-OSEY01001253-OSEY01001253.1-marine-metagenome-genome-assembly--contig:-NODE-1253-length-17827-cov-4.190873_pt1 | contig 17827 bp, 16 predicted proteins | sample MGYA00248465_ERZ534230 | MGnify/ENA primary metagenome ERZ534230 (study PRJEB26409, sample SAMN06344110) | marine metagenome | isolation source: Sea water from surface | place: Atlantic Ocean:Southern...
GGGAAGGATTCGAACCTTCGAAGCACGAGGCGGCAGATTTACAGTCTGCTGGGTTTGACCGCTCCCCAACCCCTCCAAGTAGGAAAAGATATTATCAACTTAGAAATTCTATAGTCAATACATATATAATTCATCTATGAAACATTTTGTGAGCGGTAGAAATTTATTTGATTCATATCCCGATAATTCAGCAGAAATAATTCTTGGAGCTGGTTGTTTCTGGGGAGTTGAGAGGGTATTTTGGCAAACCGATGGCGTTTGGGTTACATATGCCTCCTATTGTGGCGGCCACAGACCTAACCCAAATTATGAACAGGTTTGTACTGGAGTTAGCGGTCATGCTGAAACTGTTAACGTAATATTTGATACACAAAAAATCAGTTTAGAAGAAATACTTAAAATCTTCTGGGAGTGTCATGATCCAACCCAAGGAATGCGACAAGGAAATGATGTCGGTAGTCAGTATAGATCAGCGATTTTTTGTAAAGATCAAGCACAACTTGATATTGCAATTAAATCCAAAAACAAGTTTGAAGCAATTCTTCAACAGTCAAACTTCTCGAGCATTACTACAGAAATAAGTATTCAAGAAGTTAGTTATCCTGCAGAGGATTATCATCAACAGTATCTGGCCAAAAACCCTGACGGTTATTGTGGCATCAAAGGTACTGGGTGTGCCTACCTATAAAAAAAGGAGGCCGCAGCCTCCTTTAATGTTGAGCTCTTAATTTTAGTCAGGATTATATTCTTTAACCAAATATGACATATGAGATCTTAGGAAAGTTCTATGTTCAGAAACTCGAGCATTGTATGCTGCGAATTCTGGTGTCATTAGATAGTTATCTAAGAAATTAAGTGCCAACTGTGGGCTTGCAAATGTGCACCATACGTTGTGGGTGATGCCATTGCCATTATTCCCAAGAATATGCTGTTGGACACCGCACGCATCTGCATTCCAATCATAGTTTTCAGCACTTTTTGAAAAATCCTTCCAAGCAGCAAGAAACTGAACCGGATTGGACACATTTAGATCCCAATTCACAGTCACAAGTTCTGAACCTGCATCATCAGAAATATTTGCTGCAATATGTCTTGTTAAAGACTGCATGATTAATTCTGCACCAAGTTTATTCATTGTATTTCTGAACATAAGGCCTGCTCTGGAAGTTGAATAAACATTTCCAGCCATAGCATACTCATCTGCATTCTTATAATAAAAAGAGACCTGATGTGTAGCTCCGTTCCACCCTTGATGCTCATATGCATAGAAATCAACTTCAAGATTCATGGCTTCAACTTCTGCTGATCCCATATATTTATCAAACGCTTCAAAACATTTTTCTGCTTGTTCACATCTGAATGAATAATGGGCTTGATACTTTGAAAAATTTGCTGGCAACTCGTCAGCAAACATTCCAAACATAAATAACGATAAAAAAAGTAAAGATAATTTTTTCATATTAGTTCCCAATTAATATTTAGACATTTCATACTAGCAATGAAAATAAATTTATTGAATACTTTCTTAAAATTAAATACTGGCTTTAAAAAAATACGGATTCATGTAAAATTTGCATTCGTGCCACCTTAGCTCAGTTGGTAGAGCAACTGATTTGTAATCAGTAGGTCGTCAGTTCGACTCTGACAGGTGGCTCCAAATCTGGGTTCCCTAACTATCTTTACTGAAAGCTCACAAATGTATTTTCATGCATATGAGTGTGGTTTTTAATTTCAAGCTCATAAACTCCAAGAAGAACCTCATTGTTTGCTGCCTTTCTATAAAATTGTACATACTTTAAATCTGGCAGTATTGGTATAGCTAAAACAAAAATACTATTACTTCTATCTAACATTTCAGAATAATTTGATCCTTGATGGGAAGTAAATGCACTAATCTCATAGGCAGGTATTGTTGCAACTTTTACTCCCTGCTGGTTAAAGAATTTAACAAAAATTGAATTATTGATTAATGAGTCATACAACTTCTCTTCAAGATCAATTTTCATTTTGTCATAAGTGTCTTCATTTTGTTTTTGCACATACAAGATGCTATCCCATGAATAACTTTCAATTGATATAAGTCTTGAAAGTTCTGGTTTATCGATGATTGTTATAGTATTTGCAGTTGGGTTCAGAGAAAATTGTAATTTCCCTGAGCCGTATATCTTAGAACCGTGAGATATTGCATCAAAAGATGACAAAAATAATATTAAAAATACAATAAACTTCATAATTTACTCCTTAATAATAAGTCCAGTTAATGTTAAATTGTGCGCCCAAACCAGAATATTCATACCAATATTTGAAAAATCCATATTCAACCATTCTTTCGTTATTAAATGCTATCGGGTTTGTATAGACTGTTCCGTCTACCCATACTCCATAATGAGTTGAGCGGCATATTCTTTGCTCAACTTCTTCCCAGGTGCTTTCCTTAAGAGGGCAATACCAGTCGCCTAGCCTCTCTGGTCCAAAACTTCCGTTGTATACATCCCCCCAGATTTCAATATCATCTGTAGCCTTTATGATTGAATCAGAATTTAAAGGCACAATTCTATATGCAACAGTTGTATAGTTGTTATTAGGATCTCTTTCAACAGTTACTGAGCTTTGATTTCTAGTGCCTGAAATTTCTTCATATACTCTTGGAGAATTATAGTGTGATAAGTACCATCTGAGCTCATAATTATTTTTGTCAAAAAGGAAATCAGTTGAAACAGAAACTTGTTGATTGTCTGAACTTAAGCTCGCTTGAACGTCGTGCATTCCCTGTTCGACAAAAGACCTTAATAAAAATCCTTCCTCCGCAACTCTATCGTAATTATAACTATCCGATAAAACCCTGTTTAAATGCCAATCTTGAAAATCACTTGAGCTTGTGTAGTAACCATTCATTATTGAATCATAACTTGCACGATAGCAATATGTGTCGTGAGTATAACAACCTTGCCAATAGCCTATTGCACTGGTGCTTGTATCTGATTGGTCGTCTCTTCCTGGAATACTTGACGTACTCGAATATTGATGTGACCACTGTGTTTTTAAGGCATCCTGAATAAAACTTGTATCAATATATGTTTCTTGACGTGGATATCGGCCGGTTAGATCATAAGCAGGATTTCCATCGTCATCTGTTGCAATAAAATCACTTATATAGCCATCCCCAGCGTTAAGATATCCATGACCAAACTCATGTTTAAGAGTCGACAGCAGCCCATTAGGTCCAGCTGTGTACCGAGTGCAGCCCTCATTGCAATTGGCTGCAGTTCTTAAAGGTTGAATGTTGACGTTGCCAAGGTTAACACCACGTCCATCTATTCCAGTGATTACTGAATAATTATCAAAATAATTTGCCTCAAAATAATTATTTGCATAATTCCTGATGATTGGAGCAAGATCACGTATGCAGTAGATATCTGGGTCGCTATTTTCAGCAGGACAATTTTCAAAGTTATTATCTTGGCTACCAGTAACAACACCTAAAGTGCTATCTCCAATTGGAGATTCTATTACAACCATATTGAACATTGAATTTACTTCATTTACCAAAGCTGGATTATTGTTGTGGACAAAATCTTTTATAAAGTATTTAAAGGCATCCCTGCCCGCTAGCAAGACTTCTTCACTAGGCATTGCATCAAGTACAACTGCCCATCGAAAACCTCTGTTAGCATCAGAAACATTTCCCCATAAAGTGTAGACATTATCATCACCACTAACTGCTTTAGGAAATGCTGCCCACAAATTTAATGTTGAAGTAGCTGAACTCTCACCATCTGAAACTACCAACGAAACTGTCTTATGTCCGGCTACAAAAGAATTAGAAAAATTTAAGTTGGCAGAACTACCCTGTATGTCATCAACTGCAATAGTTTGACCATCAGCTGAAGCTGTAAGAGTTAAGTCTGCATTTGAAGATTCAATATCGGAAAAAGACAAATTTATAGCAAGCTTTCCCTCTGCTGTTGTGAGCGAGAGTGGATACTCTGAATCATCACTATTAATAAGAGATGCTTCGATTACTGGAACATCATTTATTGAGTTAATGGTAAGGCTAACTTTGGCAGAAGCGCTGACACCCTCCGCAGAAGCAGTCACTTCAAATTCGTCATTGCCGTAGTAGTTTGCATCAGGAGTGTAAGTGAAATTTGTTCCTGAAAAACTCACAGAGCCGTAATCTGGCTCATTGGTCAAAGAGTAAGATAGATTGGCTGATCTATTGGTTGTAATGCTCAGGCCTGTGCTGAGTTGCACGTCTTCATCAGTTGAATGTGATGAATCAGCAAAGTCAATTGTTAAAGGTGGGGGTGGGGGTGCAATTGGAGTTTGATCTGCTCCGCCTCCGCCGCCGCCGCCGCAGGCCGAAAGAAATATAACGGTTAAAAAAGATAAAAGATTCTTCATTTTTTCTCCCTTAGATTAAATTAAATTATGTCATATATTTATACGTTTAAATAAAAAGGCACCATAAATGGTGCCTTTAATTTTTCAATTTTAGTAAAAATTTATCTAGTTATAGTCCAACCAGTTTGTCTGTACCAAAGCTCTTCCTCTTCAAGCTCAGCAACAAAATTTACCATCCCATCTTCATTGAAACCAATTCTAGTGATGGCATATTGTTCAGCATCTACACCGGATTCAGCATCTTTAAATTTTCGCCAATGCAGTACATAAGCTGAGCTCTCACCTGCCACAGCTTCAATCACATTGTAGTCAATCATATTGCTACCCCAATCCTCTGCAGAAGAACCATTGATGCCAACCAACCAATCAGCTTTAACAAATCTTGGATTTACAACACCCAAGGCCAGCTCAAGATCCAATTCGCTGCCATTACGCAAGACAGTTATCGAGGATACATCGCCAAGCTTTCTTGGACCAGGTTCAGCATCTTGCCAAGCACTCTCACCATCAATAGAAAGCACTACGTCACCAACCTTCATGGCTGCTGCAGCTGAGCTCCCTTCAACCGTGCTGGTAATGGTGTTGGGGTTTTCGCTTTGAGGATTGTAATAAAATCCAAAGCCGACAAATCTATCAGGATAATTATATCCGTCATCAGCCATATGCTTTTCAACCATAGATGCAAAGGCATCTCTTCCTTCATAACCGGCACTCACCATAGCTTTTGCAATGTCAGCCATGTTCCCAGGCTTATGATCATCTGCTGGCAAGAAAAATGTTGAAAATATTGCTATCAAAAATAAGAAAATTCTCTTCATAATCACTCCAAAAGTTTAATCTTGATTATACATAATTTAAATTTAAGACAATTGATTAGTTATTCAAATATTTGGCATACCAATTGAGATAACTATCCATTCTATGAATTCGATTGCTAGGTTTGCTTAACCCATGATGTTCACCTGGATAGATTAATAACTTTGTATCAATATTGTTATGTCTTAGGGCTTGATACATTTGTTCTGACCCGATAAGAGGAACATTAAAATCTTTTTCGCCCACCAAAAATAAAGTTGGTGTAATTATGGTGTCTGCCTCAAAAAATGGATATGAAATTCTCATCCATATATCTAGATTATCCCAGGGCGTTCCAAGCTCATCAATGTATTCTCTTATGTAATGATCGTCTCCAAAACCACTCAAGATATTTGAGATCCCTGCTCCTGACGTAGCTGCCTTAAATCTGCTATCGCTTGCTATCACATAGTTCGTCAGCATGCTGCCATAACTCCATCCGCCTATGCCTAGCCTGTCAGGATCAACGTATGGTTTTTCCGAAATAAAATCAGCTGCAGCAATTATATCTTTTGCATCTACATTGCCCCAATCTGCATAAATTGCTTTCTGAAATTCTTCCCCTCTGCCGCTACTGCCTCTAGGGTTGATTGCCAAAACTAGATATCCGTTGGAGGCAAAGATCTGCCATTCCATGCTAAAACGTACACCGTACTGACTGACTGGTCCTCCATGTATTCTTATTAAAAGGGGGTATTTTTTATTTGGGTCAAAATCATGGGGTTTGGTCAAAAGCCCAAAAATCTCAGTACCATCAAATGATTCAAATGATATGATCTCAGTCGAAGCAATATTTTTGGTCTTAAATAATTCGTTATTATCTATAACTTTGCTGATGACATTATCACTTAATTTAAAAATTGATTTTGGCTCTTTTATAGAAGAGCTTTCAAAAAGCAAATCATCTCCACTAACCTCATAACGAGAAATATACATATCCTCAGGAGTAATCTTTATGATTTCATCTTCAAAAGAATACGAGGCTAATTGATTTTTAAGGTTGTCCTCAATTAAAAAATATAAAGTCTTAGAATCGTATGACCATCTGGGAGAAGTGGTATTTCTGTCTAAACTTTTTGTAAGGTACGTAACCTCTTTGCTGGCAATATCTACCACCGATACATGATCGATTGCGTACCAAAGAAGTTCAGGCTTACCGCCAGCAATGTAAGCAATCTTTTCAGAATCATTACTCCATTGAAGTCCGCCTGCAGACCATCCTGCTGAATCTGAACCTAAATCAAAGGTCAGTTGAATTTCCTTTGTAGGGTCGTTTAATTCTCTATAGAAGAGGTCTGAATTGTTATGTCTGTCAGAGTCTTCTTTTTTTGTGACATAGGCAACTAGTTTGCCATTTGGAGACCAGCTTGGAGATTGATAGTTCCTATTATCATTGGCAAAAGCACTTATTTCTCTATTTACTAAATCTGCGATGTAAAGATGGTTTGTTGTATCCTCCAAAAAACCTTGGCGATCTTGTTTGAATTGATAGCGGTCAATTTCAATTGGTTTAGTTTTATCTTTGGCCTTTCTTTCAGTGCCAACAAAAACAATTTTGGTTTCATCTGGTGAAACATCAAACCCTCTTATACTTCCGTCATATCTCGTGATTTGTTTTCTCATACCAAAAGGCAGTGTTTTTTTCCAAATCTGTTGAGTCCCACGAAGTGCGCCAGCGCCTTCTGCAGTATAAAAAATATGCTTGCCAGCGTGACCAAGCTGTACATTAGAGTATGATGCTCTCTTGTCAAAAACCTTAATCTCCTTGCCACTGACAAGATTTTTTAAAAATAGTGATGATTCATAGGATTTTCGATCTTTTGAGATTTGCGTCTTCTCATAAAGAAAAATTTCTCCTGACGGCAGCACATCTACAATGCTTGGTGGTTGTAAATTTAAAAGATCTTCTGTTGAAATATTGGCTTTATCATTACAAAACAAAAGGTTTGAAAATAAAAGTAAAGATAGAAATAGTTTAAAAAACTTAGACAATGTGATTTTCTCTGGATTTCTCAGCGGTATGTATAATGCCACTTTTTGTCTTATATGGTTTAGCTTTAATACCTTTGGTTCCTTCTTTCAAAACAAGAAAACCAGTCATTGCCATCAATGACATAAGTCCACAAAATCCAACTAGAATGTATTGCAACATTCTATTATCTTATTACAAATGTGCTCAAAAATAAAATTCACATGGTGAAGAGAATGCAAAGAAAAGATCTTAAAATCTTATTATTGCAAATTAGAGATGACCAGAAAGTCAGAGATGAGGAGCACCAAAGCTTTGCAAGATATAGCAATTTAAATCCTGAACAAATTCATGTTCACAATGTTTTTGATAAGCCTAATTTTCAACCAGATATAGTTGATGGTTTCGATGCCCTCTATGTTGGAGGTGCTAGTGAAGCTAATGTCTTGCTGCCAAATAAGTATATATTTGTAGAAGATTGCCTTGAATTAATCAGATATGCAGCCGATAGAAATGTTCCCACTTTTGCTTCATGTTTTGGTTTTCAACTGGCCATACTAGCATTTGGGGGGACAATCTTGAGTCGAGAGACTGATTATGAAATGGGTAGCATTCCAATTACTCTGACTAATCTTGCCAATGTAGATAAAGTATATAAAGGAATAAAAAGCGGCTTTTCGGCATTATCTATCCATAGGCAATATGCAGTTGAACTGCCATCCAAGTTAGATTTGCTTGCCTATACTGCTAATTGTCTGCACAGTTTTAAAGTTCGAGATAAAGATATGTGGGCATTTCAATTTCATCCTGAAGTTGATCGAGCTACTGTTTTTAAGCGGTTGGAAATTTACAAAGAGAAGTATACAGAGAATGAACAACATTTTCAGAGTGTTTTAGACTCGTTGGTTGAGACTCCAGAGTCTCATCAACTAATGGCAAACTTTGTCGATAGAGTTTTACTCAGATGAAAGATAATCTGCTACTAAATAAGTTAGACCTCTGACACCCTCATCAAGAGCATCATCATGTACAAAAAAGTAAGGCGAATGATTTGGTGCAGCTTCAGAACTTGCGCCAAAGTTTGTTGAGTCTAGACCAACACCAGGCTTGTTTACTCCCAACCAAAAGAAGACTCCCGGAATTTCTCGTGAAAAATAAGAAAAGTCTTCTGCCCCTGTTGCTGGAGCCTCTAAAAGCACAAATTTACCTTGCGAAGCTTCCATAAGGCTGCTCTGTAGTTTTGCTGTAAGATCTTTGTCATTGACAGTCACGGGATAAAAACCGCCGACATCAAATTCAACCTTTACCTCAGTGCCTGTTCCCACTGCAATGCCTCGAGCAATCTGTTCTATTTCCTCATAAATTTCTTTTCTGAGCTCAGGATCATACGTTCTTATTGTTCCCATGAGCATAGCCTCATCTGGAATAATATTATTCCTCGTGCCTGCATCTACCATTCCTACTGACACAACTGCTGGATTGTTAATTATATTTATTCGTCTACTGACAATGGTATTTAATGCCTCTATCAATTGTGATGTTGCCATAATCGGATCAATCCCCGACCAAGGTGTTGAACCATGTGTTTGAACCCCTTTGATTGTAATTCTATATGCTGAAGCTGCAGCTAATGCCGGACCTGGTTTTATGGCAATGTAACCATTGGGCATGTTCGTTACATGAAGGCCAAAGATTGCCTCAGGATTATACCTTTCAAATATTCCCTCTTCTAACATCATCTTGGCTCCACCGCCTTCATCTTCGGGTGGTCCTTCTTCAGCAGGTTGAAAGATTAAGAGCACATTACCCTTAAGCTTGTCTTTATTTTTTACTAAAAATTCAGCAACTCCCATCAAGATTGATACATGAGCGTCATGTCCGCATGCGTGCATGACACCAACATCATTGCCTAAATATGTAGTTCTAACTGTAGATGCGAATGGCAATCCAGTTTTTTCGGTAACAGGTAAAGCGTCCATGTCAGCTCTTACTGCAACAGTTGGTCCTGGGCTTCCACCCTCAATCAAGGCAACTACTCCTGTATAAGCAACACCCGTTTCAACTTCTAGACCTAAACTAATTAAGTGATCGGCAACCTTCTTTGAGGTTCTAAATTCTCGGTTTGCAAGTTCTGGATGTTGATGGATGTCATGTCGCCACTCTATGACTTTAGGCATTAACTCATCCAGGCTCTCCTCAAGAGCAAGTTTTAATCCTGAATCTGCTACAGCAAAAAAATTAATTATTAATAATGAAATGATGCTTAATCTCATACCTTAACTATAATACGTGGTTAAGATGCTGAAAAGAAAATGTGTTTAAAAAATGAATTTAAGCGAATCAATCGAAAAACTGGAAAACCTTTTGAACAAGGCTATCAAGATGAAAATGGCAGAATTTTTTACTCCTATGTTAAAAAGATTGGCAATGATGGATGGTATCTTGAGGAATGGAAAAAAGACCTAGCATCATTTAAAGCTAAAAAGGCGAAGGAAAAAAATAGTGAAGGATAACCAACTGAGACCTTTTCATCTAGCAATACCAGTTAGCAATCTTGATGAAGCAAGGGAATTTTATGGAAATCTTCTGGGATTGGCTGAAGGTAGGTCTTCAAGCCATTGGATAGACTATAATTTTTTTGGCCATCAGCTTGTTTGCCATCTTTCACAAACAACAAATCAAATAATAAATAATGTTGATGGAAAAGAGATTCCTGTTCCTCACTTTGGAATTGTTTTGAGCTGGGAGCAGTTTGAAGACTTTAGCCAGTCACTAGCTGACAAGAAAATAAATTTTATCATTGAGCCCTACCTAAGATTTAAGGATAAACCAGGGGAACAACTCACGATGTTTTTAAAAGATCCTTTTGGGAATGCTATTGAATTTAAAGCATTTAAAAATGATAAGGACTTATTTAAGGCCTTATGAAGTATTCGATAGAAGATTTTCATAATAAAGCTATAAATGATTATCAAATCAAAAGTGATTGGTCTCAAGAAGCACTTACTGAGGCGAAACTCATTAATTCTGATATCAAAAAAGATGTGTCATTTCTCGATTATCCTTTTGTAACAATTGATGGTGAGGATGCGAAAGATTTTGACGATGCTATTTATTGTGAGCTTATTGATGAAGGCTTTAATCTGAAAGTTGCAATTGCTGATGTTTCACACTATGTCAAAGAGGATTCTCATCTAGATTTCGAGGCAATGAATAGAGCAACCTCTACTTATTTTCCTAGAAAAGTTATTCCAATGTTGCCCGAAAAATTATCCAATGAAGTTTGCTCACTGCAACCAAATAAATTTAGAAGAGTTTTATATGCAGATATTAAGCTTGATAAAGACGGGCATGTACAAGCTTATCAATTTAAGCGAGGCATGATTAAGTCGGTTGCAAGATTAACCTATAACGAAGTTGAGGGTTTTATCGACAATAAATTTGAGGGTCTTGAGGGTGCCTATCAACAATCTTTAGCAGCCTCCTATTTGCTTTTTCAAAAACTTCTAAAACTACGTAATTATAGAGGCGCACTTGAATTAGATATAGCTGAGCCAGTGCTAAATATGAATTCCCAAGGTTTTGTTCAAAAGGTTACGTCAAGGAGAAGGCTTGTTGCTCACCAGCTAATTGAAGAATTTATGCTGGTGGCGAATGTCTGTGCGGCAAACCTTCTAAAGAAAAATTTTCCACAATCTGTTTTTAGAAACCATGATTATCCTGAAAGCCTGAAGATTGACCGTCTTAGCCAAAGCTTGAAGAAACGCGGTCTTAATTGGGAAGGTACAGCTGAAAATATAAATAATTTACCCAAGCTTCTTGAACGACTTAAAAGTCGACCCGATAAATCCACATTGCATATGATGGTGCTCCAGTCAATGCAACGTGCTGCATACGAGCCAGAGTGCAAAGGACATTTTGGTTTGAAATATGATGAATATACACATTTCACATCACCGATTAGAAGATATCCTGATCTTATTGTACATAGGCTGTTAAAAAGTATTATTGATAAAAATCTTAATGTTATTGAAAACTTAGAAGAGATATTAGAGCACTGTTCAACAAAAGAACGAGATGCAGAATTTGCATCGAAACAAGTAATTCAATGTTTGATTTGTTGTCACTGCAAGCAGTTTATTGGCCAAAATTTTAAGGGTTATATTAGTGGTGTAAAAGATTTTGGATTATTCGTTGATATTCCCGAGCTTTTTACTACGGGAATGCTTCATGTGTCTGAGCTGCCGTCGGATAGATATAACTTCAATGCCAGGTCGCAGTCACTTGATGGCAGAAGAAGAGGCAATAAGTTTACCCATGGAGACAAAATAGATGTTTATATTGGTGAAATTTCTGAGTTAGAGGGTAAAATTTCCCTCTACTACTAATAATTATGGATGTAAAAATAGCAAATTCTCACTGCATTAAAGCACTTCTAGAATTTAATCCCACAATAATCAAATCGTTAGAGATAGGCAAAAAATATGCCGATAAGTATGAAGAAATAACCTCATTAGCAAAACAAAATCAAATATCAATCAAAGAGACCAGGCAGTCTATTCAGGCATTATGCAAAGCTCCAGTGGTTAGAGATATCAAATCTGACGGTTACGAGCTGGGAAATCTAGTAATAATCCTGGATGAGATCCAAGATACCCGTAATTTAGGATCTTGTTTAAGATCGGCATCTTTTTTTGGAGCAGATTCAGTTATTATCCCAAAAAATAATTCAGCTGAGTTTTCCAATCCAGCAGTTATTGAAACTTCTACAGGCGGTATTTACGATATGAAACTTTATAAGGTAAGCAATATCTCACAAACCATCAAAAACCTTCAAAAAAATGATTATTGGGTATCAGGCTTTTCCGAACATGGAGCCACTGAAATGTCTAAAGATTCATTGACTGCAAAAAATGTCTTAATTTTTGGGAATGAAGAAAAGGGAGTGAGACGCTTGAATCTTGAAAACTGTGATCAAATCTTGAAAATTTCTTCACGAGGCCAAACATCATCTTTGAATGTTGCGGTTGCAACAGCTATTGGAATGTACGAAGTTTCCAAATGTACAGATATTAAAAAGTAAATTATTAAACTAAAATACATAACATGCTTGCACAAAGAACAATTAGAAATAAAGTCACTGCATCAGGGGTTGGTCTTCATTCTGGGAAAAAAGTTAATTTAGTATTACACCCTGCTGATCCTGATACTGGTGTGGTTTTTAGAAGAACCGATGGCGACAAAGTTGTTGAGATACCTGCTCTGCTAAATTTTGTGGGAAATACCACTCTTTCAACCACACTTGAAAACGATGGCTATGAGATCTCAACCATTGAGCATCTATTGTCTGCTTTGGCAGGCACAGGAGTAGATAATTGCATAATTGAGTGTGACGGTCCTGAAATTCCAATTATGGACGGCAGCTCAACTCAATTTGTTTTTTTAATCCAAGCTGCTGGGATTGTTGAACAAAGTGCAGTCAAAAAGTTTATTTATGTGACTAAATCTGTACAAGTAAAAAGAGGTGATGCCGTTGCTCGCATCAAACCATATGACGGATTTAGAGTCACCTTTACACTTGAATTTGATCATCCGGTTTATAAAAAGTATCCACAAAGTGCATCCATAGATTTTTCACAAACTAGTTTCATCAGAGAAGTAAGTAGAGCCAGAACATTTGGTCTTATGAGTGATCTTAAAAATTTGAAGTCAAATAATCTTGCTTTGGGAGCCAATTTAGAGAATGCCATCGGCATTGGTGAGGAAGACATTGAGAATGAGGGTGGCCTTAGATTTTCCGATGAATTTGTAAAGCACAAGATTTTGGATGCGATAGGTGATTTATATCTTTTGGGTCATAACTTAATTGGTGAGTTTTATGGGTTCAAAACTGGTCATGCTTTAAACAATGAGTTGCTTAAAAAAATTGAAAGTGAAAATGCCTATAAAATCATTGAAATTGATGAAATTAAAGATGCACCAATAAACTACCTTAAGCCAATTTCTGAAGAATTTGCCTAATGCTAGATTTCTTTAAAAATATTTTTCAATCTTCTAATCAAAGACGAATCAGAGAATATCAAGCTATTGTTAAAAAAATAAACGATAAAGAGTCTGCTTTTACAGATCTTAGTGCAAAAGAGTTCAAAACTTTTAGATTTGATGGTGATCCTGATGATAGTAAATTGATAGATGTTTTTGCTGCTGTCAGAGAAGCTTCAAACAGAACAATCGGTCTAAGGCATTTTGACTGTCAGTTGATTGGAGGTCTGGTTTTAAATGGCGGCAACATTGCAGAGATGAAAACTGGCGAGGGCAAAACCTTAGTTGCAACATTACCAGCAGTGCTTAATGCTCTGTCTGGGAAGAAAGTTTTTGTGGTTACAGTTAACGATTATCTGGCAGAACGAGACGCCAATTGGATGAGACCTATTTATGAGTATTTTGGATTGTCTGTTAATTCTTTAACTTCAACTCAAAGTTTTGAAGATAAAAAAAATACTTATGACAGCGACATTATTTATTGCACAAGTAGCGAATTAGGATTTGATTACCTGAGAGATAATATGGTCTTATTCAAAAATCAAAAAGCCCAAAAAAATCTTAATTTTGCAATTGTGGATGAAGTTGATTCGATTTTAATCGATGAAGCGAGAACACCGCTAATAATATCTGGTGCAACTGATGACGATGCTTCGGCCTATCCAATATTCTTGAAAATTCTGCCGTTACTTAAACGACAACTCAGGGAGGGCACAGAAGAAGAACCACTGCAAGCAAGTGAAAGAGGAGACTTCTTAATTGATGAAAAAATTAGGTCCGTTGACCTCACAGAGGATGGTTTCGAAAAAATTGAAAAATTTTTAACCGATCGCAATATGATTAATCCCGATGAGTCTTTATACACCACCAACAATCTAAAATTCTTAAAATATATCCAAGCAACACTTAAAGCCAACTTATTATTTGAAAAAAATGTTCACTATGTTGTAGAGGCAGGCAAAGTTGTTTTGATTGATGACAATACGGGTAGAAAGTTGCCTGGGAGAAGGATTTCTGAAGGGGTTCATCAAGCTCTAGAGTGTAAAGAGAAAGTTCAGATCCAACAGGAAACTCAAACACTCGCCTCAACCACTTACCAAAACTTTTTTAGGCTGTTTGACACTATTTCAGGTATGACAGGTACTGCCGATACCGAAGCAGCTGAATTCAAACAAATTTATAATATGGATGTTGTGGTTATCCCCACCAATCAACCTATGATCAGGGACGATGTGAATGATATTGTCTATGTTAATGAAGAGGATAAATATCAAGCACTGATCTCAGAAATTAAAGAAATTAATGCCAAAAAAGCTCCCATTCTGGTTGGAACAGCTAGTATTGAAAGTTCAGAAAAACTTTCAAAGATCTTAAAGAAAGAAGGAGTTCGACACCAGGTCCTCAATGCCAAATACCATGAAAAAGAAGCAAATATAATTGCCGAGGCAGGCCGACCAGGAGCTATTACAATTGCTACTAACATGGCAGGTCGAGGTACCGATATTGTTTTGGGAGGCAAACAAGAGGAGGGAGACTCTGAGTGGCAATCAAAACATGATGAAGTAATTGCCGCTGGGGGATTACATGTGATTGGTACTGAAAGGCATGAATCAAGACGAATAGACAATCAACTTAGAGGAAGATCAGGCAGACAAGGCGACCCAGGCTATTCCAAATTCTTTCTCTCTCTGGATGACACGGTTTTAAGACTATTTATTGACGAGAATAGAAAACAACTATTTTCACGATTAAGTGATGGTATGGATGATTCGAGTATTGAGCATCCTCTTCTGAATGGTGCGATTGCTAATGCTCAAAAAAAGATCGAAGGAAGAAACTTCGAAATCAGAAAGCAAATTTTAGAGTTTGATGATGTTTCAAATGACCAGAGACTTACGGTGTATGAATTAAGAAATTTTTATTTAGATGAAAATGACTCAGAGAAATTAATCTTTGAATACCTTGATAACTATTTGGAAAAAACTGCTGATAAATTTTTACCCGAGGATCAAATTGGAAGATGGAAGTTTGATGAACTGGAAAAATCACTTGTTTCCACATTAAGTCTTGCCCCTGACTTTAGTGCATTAGGAAAGGATAATCTTTCGTTTGGTACCGTTATGGATTTTTTAAATGACTTTTATCAGAAAGAATACCTTGAAAAACTCGGCAGGCTGAATGAAAAAAAACCAGAACTGGAACGGCAAATTGCTATCCAAGTGCTGGATGCATGCTGGAAACGGCATCTGCAAAATGTCGACTCTCTCCGAAGCAATATTGGGCTCCGAGCCTATGCCCAAAGAAACCCCATCAATGAATTCAAAAGAGAATCCTTTGAAATGTTTGACTCTATGATTGAGTCATTTAAAGACGATACTGTCAAAATTCTGTTTAATATAAAGATTCAAAAAATGTCTCAAGCAGAATATGAACAGCAAAAGAGCCAAAGGCAGAATCAAGGCAAAAACAATTGATACCCGATAAATGGCGTAAGAAATTTAGCAGCCAACCAGTTTTTCTCATTTCAGGACAATTTCACAAAGCTTTAACATTTAAAAGAAAGCTCAAAAATGCTCTGCATTTCAATAATCCCATATTGATAATTAGATTTGATGGCTCTCAGGATAATGCCGAGCAGCTGACTGAGCTCGCAAGAAAATTTTGTAAGAAATATGAGTTGCCACTTATTCTGAACACCCCAAATAAATACACTGCAAAATGCGATGGCATTCACTTAAAATCAAATGAGCTCGAAGCCTCCATTAAAACTAATAAAATCATTGGTGCATCTTGTCATGATGAATCTGATATAGAAAAAGCTTTGAAAATTGGAGCCGACTATATCTTTCTTTCACCTATTATCAGTAAACATAAAACCAAGCCCTTAGGATGGGGTAATTATTTTGCAGCTTGTGATAAATATCCCGATGCAAACATTGTTCCCTTGGGAGGCGTCAATGAATCCAATTCAATGACTGATTCCTACGCCGGCATTAGTCACTGGTGGGATCTTCAAAAGTCTCAATAGAGACTTCCTCATTTGCCCATTTTAAGAAATCAATACTTTTGCAAGAGCGAGAACAAAAGGGTTTGTATTTTGAATCGATCTCGACAATCTTTTTGCAGTTTGGGCAGGTAATATTAATTTTTTTAGTCATGCCAACTTATCGTAGAGTTTGTAATAAAAATCTAATTTTGCCAGAAAGGTCTCAAGACTGCCATCATTAAAGATTAAATCGTCAGCAAATGAGATCCGCTCTTTGTAAGACATCTGTTCTGTCAGTATTTTTTGAATAACTTCATCACTTGAATTATCACGAGCTTTTATTCTTTGGCTCTGAATGTGTGGTGAGGAGTTGATGACTAAGGTTCTCTTGAACTTGTTTCGATTGCTCCATAATGGCGCACTGTAAATACCCCATTTGGATTTAATGTTTTCAAAACCTTGCATTATTTCTGATCGAATAAGTGGATGCATAATGCCCTCTAATTTTTCTTTGTTGGTTTTATTGGCAAAGGCAATTTTTCTTAAAGCAGAGCGATTAATTTCTTCATTGTCGTCGAGAATATCTTTTCCAAACTCCTTTACTACCTCACTGTAACCAGTTGCGCCTTTGAGTTGTAGGCTTCGTGAGATTTCGTCAGCGTCAATAATTTCTATGCCTTTGCTGGCAAAGAAATCGGTAGCGGTTGTTTTGCCAGTCGCAATGCCTCCAGTCAAACCAAGAATAAACATATAAATATCCTAAGTTATTACAGAAAATTTTGTAAAATATTTAGCGTGCTGGGGTAGCTCAGTTGGTAGAGCAGCTCACTCGTAATGAGAAGGTCGCAGGTTCGATTCCCGCTCTCAGCACCAGTCTATTTATAAACTTTACCGAAGTTAGTATTAAGAAATTCCTCCCAATTAATTGATTCTTGAGGAATTAGACCTTGTCCTTTGATTTTATTTTGAAGATAGAGTTCTAAGACTGAGCAAACGCCAGCAGCTGTAGTTATTTGAATAGCACTGAATTTTCCTTGGCCCTCGATTTTTCTGCAGTAGGTTTTTTCCTGAAGCACTCCTTCAATCTTGCCAATTACTTTCACAAAAAATATCACCACATCATTCATAGTGCGTGGCACTTCCTTATCAAACAAATTTTCTAAGACTTCTCGATTTTTCTTAAGATGTAAATCATTAAATAGAAACTTCATGTGAGCCTGATGACCAGGATAGCGAACTGTTTTGTAGGTTAGGTTTTGCACTTTGCCCTCATAAGTGTCGCACATAGTGGCGCATCCTCCTGAAGTGTTAAATGCCTCATAACTCTTACCCTCAATAATTAATTTTTCCATTCCTTCTAAGGGCATTACTTTTGCTTTCTCACCTTCATAGATGACATCAGCAGGATTACAGTATTCGTTGATAAGCCCATTGGTTGACCAACTCAAGTAATAACTCATCTCGTTGGTTGTATATTTTGGAAGCGCTCCTACTCTCATAAGCACTTCTTCTACTTCATCAAATTCTTTCATAAGATGTGCTGCGCATATATTGATCGCCCCTGGGGCCAA
>ENA-OSEY01001255-OSEY01001255.1-marine-metagenome-genome-assembly--contig:-NODE-1255-length-17824-cov-3.123627_pt1 | contig 17824 bp, 16 predicted proteins | sample MGYA00248465_ERZ534230 | MGnify/ENA primary metagenome ERZ534230 (study PRJEB26409, sample SAMN06344110) | marine metagenome | isolation source: Sea water from surface | place: Atlantic Ocean:Southern...
AGGACCAACTCCTGTTTCCGCATTAATGCATGCAGCTACTATGGTTGCAGCAGGCGTTTATCTTACTGTCAGACTGTTTCCAATCTTTACACCTGATGCATTGGTTGCTATTGCGTACGTAGGTGGTTTTACAGCAATCTTTGCGGCAACAATTGCAATTACTCAAAATGATATAAAAAAAGTATTGGCTTATTCAACGGTAAGTCAACTGGGTTACATGATTTTAGCTGTTGGTGTTGGAAATTACACAGCAGCATTTTTTCATTTATTGACTCATGCCATGTTCAAAGCTTGTTTATTTTATGGTTCAGGATCAGTAATTCATGCGATGCATCATTCTTTACATGATCTACATGATCATGATACCGATCCACAGGATATGAGAAATATGGGTGGCTTTCACAAGAAAATGCCTATAACAAGCACGACAATGACTTTAGCAACTTTGGCTATCGCAGGTGTTCCTTTATTCTCTGGTTTTTTATCAAAAGATGCAATTTTAGCTGGGACCTTATATTTCGTAGATCAGAACCCACAACATATGATTTTAGCTTTCTTTGGCTTTGGAGCTGCTGCAATTACAGCCTTTTATATGTTTAGATTGATATTTTTAACCTTTCACGGTGAGCCAAAAATGCCAAAAGTATTTGAAGGGATTCATGAGTCACCATCTCTTATGACTGCTCCTCTAGTAATACTGGCTGCACTGAGTACTTATATTTTTTATACACTTCCTATTAACTTGATCCCATGGAAGGATTATGGCTGGTTTACCAAGCTTATCAAAGCTAAAGACTCTGTTGTTGTTGGAACACCTTCTGCTAAAGAAATTTATGATGGCGTGCATTACATGCACGACCTTGCTTTGGTACTTTCTTTGACTGTCGCCTCTATTGGTATAGGTCTTTCATTCTTGATGTATTATAGAGCTAAAATTTCTTCAAAATCCTGGGCTAAGCGTTTTGGCCCTTTATATCGACTCTCACTAAACAAGTACTATTTTGATGAAATTTATAATAGAGTTTTTTATCAGCCATTTTTGAAGCTTTGTAATATTGTCGCCATTATTGATTGGGATCTGTATGACAAATATTTTATCAATGGTTTTGGTCATGTCACAAAGTTACTATCTAAAGTAACTGGCCAAGTTGATTATGATGGCTTAGATCAGACCCTGGTGGACGGTGTTGGTCGTTCTGCAGGTGGTCTTGGAAAAGGTTTAAAGAATATTCAAACAGGGCGATTGCAAAATTACATGCTTTTTGCCTTGATTGGTGTAATAATAATATTGATTGTTCAATATTCAGTGATATTGTAAAGGGTCAAATATGAGTAATATACTAAGTTGGATAATATGGTTGCCAGTTATTGGAATGTTGGTAATATCATTAATTCCAAGAGATAATTCAAAGATTATAAAGCAAATCGCTGCTATTACATCCGGTATCCAGCTATTACTTGCTACTTATTTATGGCAAGTCTTTGATTCGTCAATGGGTGAAATGCAGTTTATGGAAAGGGTTGAATGGATACCATCTTTCAATATTACATACATTCTAGGTGTAGATGGTCTAAGTCTGCCAATGGTTCTTTTAATGGCACTTATAGGTTTTATTGGTATTTTTGTCAGTTGGAATATTGATAAAGCTGTAAAAGGATACTTTTCTTTGTTCCTTTTATTAAATACAGGTGTCATGGGCGTATTCTTAGCACTAGACTTCTTTCTTTTTTATATTTTTTGGGAAGTGATGCTTTTACCGATGTATTTCTTGATTGGAATGTGGGGTGGACCTCAAAGAGAATATGCCGCGATAAAATTCTTTTTATATACCCTAGCTGGATCAGTCTTAATGCTGATTGCAATTCTAGCTCTTTACTTTACTTGCGGTAATACATTTGATATGTTAGTTCTGATGGAAACTGCCCCAGTTGCATTGAACGGCATGCTGTGGTGGGGAATGAGCGCAATAAAAGTTATTTGGGTCCTTTTATTCATAGGATTTGCGATCAAAGTACCTGTTTTCCCTTTTCATACATGGTTGCCTTTGGCTCATGTTGAAGCACCAACTGCAATATCTGTTATTTTGGCTGGAGTTTTGTTGAAATTAGGGGTTTACGGTATCTTAAGAATAAATTACACAATGTTACCAGATGGCGTTTTTTGGTTTGCTGGAGCCTTAGCTCTCTTAGGGTTAATTAATGTCATATGGGGTGCTATGTGTGCACTTGCGCAGAAAGACTTAAAAAAACTAGTTGCCTATTCATCCGTTAATCATATGGGGTATACTCTGCTGGGCATGTCAGCAGTGATCGCAGCCTCCGGTATGAATGGATCCAATCTTATAAGTGCGCAAGCTGGGGTTGGTGGAGCAGTATTTCAAATGTTTAATCATGGTACAATCTCTGCAATGCTTTTTATTTTGGTTGGTGTTATTTATGATAGAGCCCACCATCGGGATATAGAGGGGTTTGGAGGGCTGGCATCTCAAATGCCTGTTTACACCGCTTTTGTTGCTATTGCTTTTTTTGCGGGTCTAGGCTTGCCTGGATTTAGCGGGTTTGTAAGTGAAGCAATGATATTTATAGGCGCATTTCCTGTTTTCAGAACTATTGTAATTATCTCTACTTTGGGCATTTTGTTAAATGCTGCCTATTTTTTGTGGGCTTTTCAAAGAATGTTCTTTGGACCAGCAAATGAAAAATACAATGATCTACCCGAAATCAACTCTAGAGAACTTTTCACCGTAATCCCGCTTGCAGTTATTACATTATTTTTGGGTGTGTATCCAAGACCATTCCTTGATCTAGTTTCTTCTACGTTGAATCTATTGATAGAGTCAGTTGTAACCATAGGCGGGTATGCAGGCAATCTTTAGGATAATATGAGCAATTTAGAAAGCTTAAAATTCTTCTGGCCAGAGTTAATCCTTAGTGCAACTGCATTAATTGCCATTCTCTCTGATCTTTTTTACGAAAGGAAAGAATCTCATAAGGTCTCTTTCTGGGCTATTGGCGGTCTACTACTTACATTCATAACTATTCGATTATTTGGGGGAAGTTCTGTCAATGGATTATTCATGGGCACTATGGCATTAGATCCATTTTCTGAATTTTTTAAGATCCTGATTGTTCTATCAACTATCATTGTTATGTTAATGAGTTTTAACTCATCTGAGCTTGATGGGTATAGAAAGGGTGAGTATTACACGATCATGTCAATTATGGCTTTTGGTTTAGTCATGATGACCTCTGCAATAGATGTCTTAATGTTCTATGTTGCAATCGAAATTGTATCGATAATGTCCTTTTTTCTGGCTGGATATCTTAAAAGAAATCCAAATAGCAATGAAGCTTCTCTAAAATACGTCATTTATGGTGCATTTTCATCCGGTGTAATGCTTTATGGATTAAGTATTTTGTTTGGACTTACTGGTGAAACCAATTTTTTTGCTATCAAGAACGCTATTTCTCAATTAGGTCCGGATTCTAATCTTGCACTAATTTTATCGATCGTATTTATCTTGGTTGGTTTAGGATATAAGATTTCAGCAGTCCCATTTCATTTTTGGACACCAGATGTGTATGAGGGTTCTCCAACTTCAATTACTGCTTATCTTTCTGTAGCTCCTAAAGCCGCTGGTTTCGCCCTTATCATAAGGTTTTTCAATATAGCTTTTGGATCAAATAGTGCGATGGGATCGGACGAGTGGTCATCGTTAAATAGCTTGCCTTGGCCATTTCTAATTGCATTGCTTTCAGCAGCTACGATGACAATTGGTAATTTGGTTGCAATTCAACAGCAAAGCGTGAAAAGAATGCTGGCATATTCTAGCATCGCTCACGCTGGATATATGATGATGGCCATTCCAGTAATGTCTCAATCTGGTATATATGGAATTATGATTTATTTATTCATGTACATGCTCATGAATCTTGGTGCTTTTTTTGTTGTAATGTATGTCCAAGATAAATTTGATGGTGAAAACTTTGACGCTTTTAATGGTTTAGGATGGAAGATGCCTTTGTTAGGAATTTCAATGACTTTGTTCATGGTTGCGCTTACAGGACTTCCACCAACATCTGGTTTTGTTGGTAAGTTTTACATTTTTGCTGCCGTTATCGAAGCTGGAAATCAATATTATTGGTTAGCATTTGTGGGTGTCATTAATAGCGTTGTTTCATTGTATTACTACATTAAAGTGGTAAGACACATGTATTTTGAGGGGGAAAGAAGTGATATTGTATCATTACCGGAGTCAAAATTAACAACATCGCTTGTGCTTGTCCTTGCTCTCCCAACTTTTTTCTTAGGTTGGTATTTTAGCCCACTAGTTGAGTGGGCTAATAATTCACTTAATTTCTTTTTGGGTATTTAAAGTTAGAGGAATACAAACTTTGGCTGACATTAACATAAAAAAAGGGCATGACATACAAATTAGTGGTAAACCTGAATTACTTGTTTACCCTTTGCAAAAAAGTAAGACTGTTGCCATAAAACCATCTGAGTTTAGAGGTATTAAGCCAAAATTGTTGGTCAAAGAAGGTGATGAGGTAAAAATTGGTACTCCTATTTTTTATCATAAATCTAATCCTGATCTGAAATTCCCATCTGTTGGGTGCGGAGTAGTTGAGAAAATTCAAATTGGACCTAGGCGATCAATAGAAAAAATAATTATAAAACTATCTGATAAAGAAAATTGCGAGAATTTTAAATCATATAGATTGCACGAGATCAATACCCTCTCTAGAGAAGATATAGTTGAAAGTTTTATCGCAGGATGTTTATTTCCATTCATAAGACAAAGACCTTTCAACAAAATACCCACTAAAATAGAATTTCCAAGAGACATATTTATATCTGGCATCAATACTGCTCCGCTATCAGTGGATCTTGACTTAGCATTACAAAGAAAGCAGTCTCAATTTCAAGCTGGTATATTTGCTTTGAACAAGCTGACCGATGGGAATGTGCATATTACCTACTCTGAAGATACTGTATCTGATACAATGCTAGAAACCAAGGGAGCTGTACATCATACTATTTCTGGTCCACATCCTGCTGGCAATATAGGTATTCAGATTCACCATATAGCACCACTGAACTTAAAAGATATTGTTTGGACTTTAAATGCTCAAGATGTAGTTAGAATTGGAACTTTCTTTTTAACAGGTGAGTTAGATGTTTCTAATATTACTACAGTAGTTGGGCCTTCTATAAAAAAACCTGCGCATTATATATCACGCATTGGAAATGAAATGACATCTATAGTACATGATAACCTACAAGATGAGAATTTTAGATTAATCTCTGGGGACGTTCTAACTGGAAATACATCCTCAATGGAAGGTCACTCAAATTTCTACGATACTACAATTACTGTTATTCCTGAAAATGATGAAAGAGAATTTTTGGGCATGCTTAGGCTTGGATCTTCTACTACTCGCTATAGTCTTACTAGGGCTTTTTTTGGCTCTAAAAGCAATGGTTTTGATTTTAGCACTTCCAAAAATGGAAGCGAAAGATATGTTGTTCCGATCAATGCATGGGAGGATGTCCTTCCCATGGATATAATGCCTAATCCGCTTTACAGAGCCATACTTGTTGAAGATATTGAAGAAATGGAGCAACTTGGGATTATTGAATGTGACGATGAGGATTTTGCTTTGTGCTCTTTTGCGTGCCCAAGTAAGATTGATGTAGGTGGTACGATTAGGCAAGGACTAGATCTTATGGAGAAAGAATCGTAAATGTTAAAATTCATCAAAAATAATCTAGATAAAGTAAGAGATCAATTTGAAGAAGGTGGAAAGTTCCAAAGGTTCTATCCATTGTTCGAGGCTACAGACACTATCCTTTTTTCTACTGACGAAAAAACAAACTCTGGTCCGCATATTAGAGATAGTATCGACACAAAACGCGTTATGATTCTTGTGGTTTTGACCTTGATACCTTTGTACATATTTGGCTCTATTAATATTGGATACCAAAATGCGGTTTCTTCCAATTTAGAGCGAGGTATTTTTGGAAATTTCTTGTTTGGACTATTTCAAATCCTCCCAATCATAGCAGTAACCTTTGCATCTGGTGCTTTTTGGGAAATACTATTTGCGATTGCACGAAAGCACACGATAAGCGAAGGTTTTTTGGTAACATGCGCATTAATTCCATTGACCTTACCACCAGCTATTCCTCTTTGGCAAGTAGCTATCGCAACTTCATTTGGTATCGTAATTGGTAAAGAAATTTTTGGTGGTGTAGGTATGAATATTTTTAATCCAGCGCTAATGGCAAGAGTGTTTATCTTTTTTACCTATCCAAGTAATATATCTGGTGATAAAGTATGGGTGGCAGGCCCTGATGGATATTCTGGCGCAACTGCTTTATCAGTACCTGCATCGCAACCTGGGGAAAACGCTGTAAGTTTGTTAACAGAATTTGCACAATTTGATTTTTCATGGATGAACATGTTTTGGGGTTGGATACCAGGATCGATAGGTGAAAGCAACAAACTTTTGATAATCCTTGGTGCCATTTTTCTTTCTTACATCAAGATTATTAATTGGAGAGTGATAGTTGGTGCTGTTTTAGGGTTAGTTGGAACAGCTTTAATAACCAATTTTTTCTCACCCTATTCCTCAAATTCAATGTTTACCATTCCTCCTCATTATCATTTAGTGATGGGTAGTTTCTTATTTGGAATTGTGTTCATGGCAACCGAACCTGTTACCGGTTGTCATACGGACAAAGGGCGTTGGTATTATGGTCTTATTGTTGGATCTCTCACAGTTATTATTCGTTCTATAAATCCTGCTTATCCTGAAGGTGTTATGCTGTCGATCTTATTTGCAAATGCTTTTGCAGGCTTGATCGATTGGTTTGTTGTACAGTCAAACATAAAAAAGAGAATGGCTCGTTATGCACAGTAACAAGTATACCTTAATATTTACCGCTGTATTAACGATAATATTAGGATTTTTCGTATCAACTGCAGATTCCTCTCTCAAGGATATGAGAGAAAAGAATATTGAAGCAGATATTAGAAAAAATATTCTTAGTTCCTTGGGTTTCAAGGAGACATTAGAGAGTCCATGGACCAATGAAAGAGTAGAAGAAATTTTTTCTGAATCCATAATCGGGTTTGTAGTAGACTCTGCAGGAAGCGTGATTGATGGTAAGAACCCAAAGGATATAAACCCTGATAAAGATTTTAAAGAGTTTCCTATTTATAAACGTGTCAGTGGAGAGGAAGTCGAAGGTTATTCTATACCAATATCAGGCAAAGGCTTATGGGGAACTATGTATGGTTACTTTTCTATTGAGCCAGATGGAGCCACAGCTAAAGGCATAACCTTCTATTCACATATTGAAACTCCTGGTCTTGGCGCTGAGGTTGACAAGCCCTGGTTCCAAAATAATTTTCCTGGTAAAAAATTCGTTGATCCCAATGGAAAACTGATAGGAATCCAAGCAATGAAAGGCGGTGTGGATGAAACCTCTCCTGAGGCATATCATCAAGTCGATGGTATTTCCGGCGCAACTATGACAACCAATGGTTTAAATTCTTTTCTCTATGAAGGTTTAAAAAACTATGATCCCTATCTCTCAAAAATAAGAAGCTCATTGAGTTTATAATGGCATTATTAGATAAAAAGTCAAAAAAAGCTTTTTCTGATCCTTTAATGAGCAACAACCCCATAAGCTTGCAGGTACTTGGTATATGCTCAGCGCTTGCAGTAACGGTTAAAATGGATACAGCGGTTGTAATGAGTTTAGCCGTAATTTTTGTTCTTGCAGTCTCTAATACGGTAATTGCTCTTCTGAGAAAGATGATACCTGGTAAAGTGAGAATTATCGTTCAGCTTTCTGTTATTGCATCCATGGTTGTTTTTATTGACTTGGTTTTGAAAGCTTATTTCTATGATATGAGTAAACAATTATCAGTTTTTGTTGGGCTCATTATCACCAATTGCATTATCATGGGTAGAGCCGAAGCATTTGCTATGCAAAATGGTCCGTGGCGTTCTTTGTTAGATGGAATAGGAAACGGCATTGGTTATGGAGGCATCTTAATCGGTGTAGCTTTTTTCAGAGAATTGTTGGGCAGTGGTACATTTTATGGTATTCAAATTATCCCAGATTCATTCTATGCTGCAGGTTACGAGAATATGGGATTAATGGTACTTAGTCCCGGAGCTTTTATCATACTGGGCCTGATCGTTTGGGCTCAGCGCTTAATTGCAAATATTGAAGAAGAATAAATATGGAACATTATATTAGTCTAATCACAAAAGCGGTTTTTGTCGAGAATATTTTATTAGCATATTTCTTAGGTATGTGTTCTTTCTTAGCAATTTCGAAAAAAGTAGATACGTCAATTGGTTTAGGTTTTGCTGTTATATTTGTATTAACTATAACTGCTCCAACTAATTGGGCTATGAATAAATATTTCTTACAAGACGGTGCTTTAGCATGGGCAGGATTTCCTGATGTAAATTTGAGTTTTTTAAATTTTATAGTTTTTATTTCCGTTATCGCAGCGATGGTACAACTAGTTGAGATGATACTCGATAAATTCTCCCCTACACTGTACCAAAGCCTTGGAATTTTCTTACCTCTCATTGCTGTAAATTGTTCAATCCTCGGAGGATCCTTATTTTTAGTAGAAAGAGAATATACCTTACTTGAATCAACAGTATTTGGTTTCGGTTCAGGTCTTGGATGGTTATTAGCTATTGTATCAATGGCTTCAATACGGTATCGCTTGCGCTATTCTAATGTTCCATCTCATTTAAGAGGTGTGGGAATTACAATGTTGTTAACTGGATTATTATCAATCGCATTTATGTCATTTGGGGGCATTCAATTATGATTACTACTTCAAGTATTTTAGCTATTTCAGTTTTCACTGGGGTTATTTTGATTTTAGTTCTGATTTTGAATTTTGCAGAATCAAAACTATTGCCCCAAGGAGATGTTAATATAAAAATCAATGGAGATGATGAAAAAACGATCAAGGCTAGGCCTGGGTCTACTCTTTTATCTGCACTTGCTGGTGAAAATATTTTTCTTCCGTCAGCATGTGGAGGGGGTGGAACATGTGCAATGTGCAAATGTCAAGTAAGTTTTGGCGGTGGCGATCTTCTTCCTACAGAGAAAGGTCACATTGGTAGAAAAGAAGCTCAAGATAATTGGAGATTAGGCTGTCAAGTTAAAATCAAAGAGGATATGGAAATTCAAGTATCCGATGAATTTTTTAATATTCAAAAATGGGAATGTACCGTTCGTTCAAATAATAGTGTAGCTACTTTTATTAAGGAGTTAATTTTAGAATTACCTGAGGGTGAAAATTTAAATTTCACTGCTGGAGGGTACATCCAGATCGACATTCCAAAATACAAGGATCTTCAATATAAGGATTTTGATATCGATAAAGAATATCACCCAGATTGGGACAAATTTAAAATCTGGGATGTTGTAGCAAATAATGATGAAGATTGTTTCAGGGCTTATTCTATGGCAAATCACCCTGCAGAGGGCAACATTGTCATGTTAAATGTAAGAATTGCCACGCCACCTCCAGCACTATGGGGCCAAGTCCCTCCTGGCATTGCTTCATCCTATATCTTTAATTTGAAGGCAGGAGATAAAGTGACAGTTTCAGGTCCATTCGGAGAATTCTTTGCTAAGGACACCGATAGAGAAATGGTTTATCTTGGAGGAGGCGCTGGAATGGCACCGATGAGAAGTCATTTGTTTGACCTATTAGATACTCAAAAATCCAAACGCAAAATTACTTTCTTTTATGGTGCAAGATCAGCGCGAGAAATGTTTTATCATGATGATTTTCTTAGGTTAGAAAAAGAACATCCTAATTTCAAATATGTTGTTGGCCTTTCAGAGCCTATGCCTGAAGATAATTGGAAAGGCGAAACAGGTTTTATACATAATGTGGCTTTTGAAAGCTATTTAAAAGACCATGAAGATCCAACTGATATTGAATTCTACATGTGTGGTCCTCCAATGATGATTGATGCTTGTGATAAGATGTTATATGATCTTGGAGTGGAAAAAGAAATGATAGACTACGATAGCTTTGGTTAATAAAAATCTTTCTTTAATTTTTTCGAAAGCCCAATTTTTTTTGGGCTTTCTTTTTATTTTAATTTTTTTCAGTTGCACTTTCCGCACACCTTATGTCAGTTTAAAAGGAAATACCATGGGGACTACTTACTCTATCTTGCTTGTACCCGGTCCTAATGAGGAAGTTGATTTGGTAAAACTACAATTTGGAATAGATTCTGTTCTGTATGAAGTGAACAGCCAAATGTCCACCTATATTGTTAATAGTGAAATAACTCAATTCAATGATTTAAATATCGGAGAAAGCATATCCATATCAACTGGCTTTAAGAATGTTATACAGCGTTCAATTTATTGGGGCAAAATATCGAGCGGTACTTTTGATCCAACTGTTTTTCCCATTGTCCAACTTTGGAGAACCGGAAGTAGAATCAATAAAATGGGTGAAAATTGGGAACCTCCTAAAACTGAGGAAATTTTATCTGCAATGAATAAAGTAGGCTATAATAAAATCAATATTAATGGAAATACTTTATCCAAAACCATTGAAGGTCAAATGATTGATTTAAATGCAATTGCAAAAGGTTGGGGAGTGGATGAAATTTTTAGATTCCTACAAAAAATAGGTTTTGAAAATTTAATGGTTGAGATTGGAGGTGAAGTCAGAGTAGGTGGCAAGAATAATTTAAATCGGCCCTGGAGCATTGGAATAGAAACACCTATAAAAAATACGCTTCCTGGTGAGCAAATCTTTGGTAAGGTTGATATATCAAATAAAGGTATGGCAACTTCAGGAAATTATAGAAATTTTTATACATACAATGGCAAAAGCTATTCTCATATCATAGACCCCAGGAATGGTAAATCTGTAGAATCATCTTTACTATCAGTTACAGTGCTGGCTGAAAGTTGTATGGATGCTGATGCATTGGCTACAGCATTGAGTATTTTAAGCTATGATGAAGGTTTTAAATTAATTAATTCTATTGAGGGTTCTGAAGCGCTTTGGATCTTATCTGATAAGCTAAACGACTTTATAGTAAAAAAAACCGACAATATGCCATTTTTTAATTAGTTTTTTGTACAGGTTTTTGAGAAGGGTCATCGCAGGAACCGCCATCCAAACACACGCAATTATCAGCTACTCCCCCACAAGAACCTTGCAAAGGTTTTCGATTGAAAATAATTCCTACAGACATAGCTAGTATTGCAGTGCACATTACAACTATTGCTAGTATAATCTCCATGCTTGAAATTAAGAAAAAAAACATTAAAAAAATGAAATCAAAAATTTGCCAGAAACACTACGCAAGTTTAAGTTTATGAACAAAATCTCACGATAAAATAAAAACTTGGTTTACAAAATGAAAAAATTCATATTTTTATCTTTACTTCTTTTTCAGAACATATTTGCAGCAGAAGCTGGCGCACCCCATTTGGATGGTGGTTATTTATCGATCTTTTGGGTCATTCCTTTTGTAGGTATTCTGCTTTCAATTGCAATTTTTCCCCTAGTAGCACATGATTTTTGGCATCATAATTTTGGCAAAATATCTGCCTTTTGGGCTATACTGTTACTTTTACCGTTTGTCTTTAAAGTTGGGTTTCCAATTGTAATATACGAAGTACTTCATGTTGGATTATTGGAGTATGTCCCATTTATAATTTTACTTTTTGCTTTGTTTACAATTTCTGGAGGAGTTCAATTGACTGGCTCTTTTGTAGGCACCCCAATTGTCAATTCAGGTATCATTTTTCTTGGAACAGTTTTAGCTAGTTGGATGGGTACGACTGGTGCAGCAATGCTTTTGATTAGGCCGCTTCTTAGAGCAAACAAGGATAGGAAGCATAAGGTGCATGTAGTTGTATTTTTTATTTTTTTGGTGGCAAACATAGGTGGATCGCTAACCCCATTGGGTGACCCTCCTTTGTTTTTAGGTTTTTTGAAAGGGGTTGATTTCTTCTGGACCACCAAAGCTATGTTTATGCCAATGCTTTTTATGGTTATCTCTTTGATGATCATATTTTATTTATATGATTCTTATATGTATAAAAAAGAAGAAAGTACTCCAATGCCTGATGGTGATGAAAAGTTAGGCATTAAGGGCTCATTTAATCTTTTATTAATAGCTGGTGTTGTTTGCTCTGTTCTGATAAGTGGTTTTTGGAGACCAGGGATTGAATTTACTGTATATCATGTGCACGTAGAACTTCAAAATTTAACAAGAGACGTTTTGTTATTGATTTTAGCCTTTGCAAGTTTAAAACTAACTCCATCAGAAATTAGAGAAGCAAATGAATTTAATTGGTTCCCAATACAAGAAGTCGCAAAGCTATTTGCAGGAATATTTATCACTATCATTCCTGCTATTGCTATTTTAAAGGCTGGCAACGATGGTGCTTTATCTGCAGTTATCAATGCTGTTTCAAGTGAAGCTGGACCAGTTAATAGCATGTACTTTTGGTTGACAGGAATACTATCAAGTTTTCTAGATAACGCTCCTACTTATTTAGTATTCTTCAATACTGCAGGGGGAGATGCTCAGGTATTAATGGGAGAGCTATCGAATACATTATTAGCAATTTCTGCTGGCGCCGTATTTATGGGTGCTAACACTTATATTGGAAATGCTCCCAATTTTATGGTCAAATCTATTGCAGAGTCTTCAGGGATTAAAATGCCCTCATTTTTTGGCTATTTTGTTTACTCTTTAGCAATTTTATTTCCACTATTTTTTATCGTAGGGATTATATTTTTTTAAGATGAGAATTTCAAAGGTATCAACCCGAAAAGGGGATAAAGGTAGAACCAGTTTGGGTACTGGTGAAAGAGTTGCTAAAGATCACCCAGTTGTTGAATTTATGGGAGAGGTTGACGAATTGAATAGTCAAATTGGGCTATCTATTGCTTTCTGTGAAAATGAGAGTTTAATTAGAGAACTTTCTTCTATCCAGCAAGATCTTTTTAACATTGGTGGTGAGGCATCTCTTTTAAATTCTGATTTAAATTTGCTAAAAGATGATCGTTTAGATTTTCTTGAATTGAACATAAAGAAATACAATGAAAACTTACCTCCATTAAAAGAGTTCATTTTACCTGGCGGGAATAAGTTTTGTGCGCAATTACATATTAATAGAGCTGTATCTAGGAGAGTGGAGCGAGCTTGTGTTGCTTTATCTGGTGAGGGTGTAAGTGTTAAAAATTGGCTTCCCTATTTAAATAGACTTAGTGATTATTTTTTTGTTCTTGCTAGAAATGTTTCTTCAAAAAAGGGTGCCAAAGAAATTCTTTGGGATAGATCCTAAAGAAAAGGCAATGTATTTAAGATCGATTTTCAATTTTTTGACATTATATTTTATTTGATCATATGATTAATTGGAAAAATCTATACGAAAAGCTGTCTGATATGAACAGAATCGTACTCTCTACACATGAAAATCCAGATGGAGATGGGCTCGGTTGTGCTTATGCGATGCATCACATTGCAAAAAAAATGAATATTGAGTCAAAAATTATAACGGCAACTAAGTTTTCTAAACAATATAATTTTCTCAATCAAGATAATTGTATTGAATTGTACGATCATGCTATACACTATAATTGGATTAAAGATGCTGATGCTGCTTTTATATTTGACGTGGGTGATTTTGTAAGGCTAAGGGATGTTGGTCGAGCTTTAATAGAAAATAAAATTTACACATTTAATATTGATCATCATCCCTCATTGAAAAATTCATCTTTTAATGAAAATTACGTAGACACAGCTGCCGCTGCTACAGGAGAAATGATATATGAATTCATTAAAAAGAATGAAATAAATTTTACTAAAGATGAAGCAATAGGAGTTTATACAGCTATTATGACTGACACGGGTTCGTTCCGACACTCCAATACAAATTCAAATTGTCATAAAATTGCAATGGAATGCATTGAATTAGGAGTCAACTCTTCTAGGGTTTATCAATCTATTTACGAAAATAGAACTATTGCGCAAGTTAGTATTTTGTCAGAATTATCAAAAAACCTTAATTTTGAACTTGATGGTGAATTTGCATGGTTTGTTATAGATCAAGATCTGATGATAAAAGCAAAGGCGCAAAGCAGTGATGTTGATGGTTTTACAGATTTTGTTCGCACAATTGAGGGAGTAGAGGTTTCTTTGATGTTTTATCAAATTGATAATGAAAATTGTAGAATAAACTTCAGATCCAAAGGCAGCTATGTTCTGAATGGTATAGCTCAAAAATTTGGCGGAGGAGGTCATAAGTTTGCCTGTGGTGCTAAAATCCAAGGAAATATAAATGAAACTATCTCAATGGTTACTTCAGAGACCAAAGATTCAATCCTAAACCAAAGGCAATCAAATTTATGAAAATTTTCCTAGCAAAAAACGCAGGGTATTGTTTTGGCGTAAGAGATGCTGTTCAATTAGCATATGATACTGCTCAAGATGATGGAGATGTATATATGTTAGGCCATATTGTGCATAACGAAAATGTTGTTGAGAAGCTTGATAAGGCAGGAGCAAAGGTTGTTGAAACGCTCGATCAAGTTCCAAATGGCAAACCAATACTGTTTCGCGCTCATGGAACTCATGTTGATACTTGGAAAAAAGCCCAAGAAAAAAACATGAATATAATCGATGCAACTTGCCCTTTAGTGGAAGAAATTCATGACGAAATTAAGATTTTAGAGAAAGAAGGAAGAAAAATAATCATCATTGGTGACCATGGTCACGATGAAGTTATTGGAATTGCAAGTCAAGTTAAAAACGCTGTAATTGTTGCCAACCCTGATGAAGCAAATGCTCTAAGAAAAACTAAAAAAGCAGGTGTCGTCAGTCAATCAACACAAACCATTGAGAATGTTCAAGAGATTATAAATATACTTATGTCAAAAGTATTTGATTTAAGATTTGTTAATACAATTTGTTTTCCAACAAAAAGGAACCAAGAGCAAATTAAAGAGTTAGCTGAAGCATGTGATTTAATGATTGTCATCGGATCTTTTACAAGTGCTAATTCAAAAAGATTAACTCAGCTTGCCAAAGAAAGAAATAAGTTATCATTTCAAGTTACATGCGCAAATGATGTTGATGAGTCTTGGTTAGAAAACGTAGAGACCGTTGGAATTTCAGCTGGTGCCAGTACACCAGATAATATTATTAACGAAGTAATTGATAAAATTAAGTTAATTACGAGCGTTGAAAAGGAGACTATATATGAGTAAAAAGGGTTCATTTGATTTAAAAGTTGGTCTTGCGGAAATGCTAAAAGGTGGAGTAATAATGGATGTAATGAATGTAGATCAAGCCAAAATTGCTGAAGATGCTGGAGCAGTAGCTGTGATGGCTCTGGAAAGGATACCTGCGCTAATCAGAGAAGAAGGTGGAATAGCAAGAGCAAGCGATCCTCAAATGATTAGAGAAATTCAAGATTCTGTATCGATTCCTGTTATGGCAAAAGTAAGAATTGGTCATTTTGCTGAAGCTCAAATCTTAGAGGCTATGGAGGTTGATTTTATTGATGAAAGCGAAGTTCTAACTCCAGCTGATGAGCACAACCACATTTGGAAACACGATTTTAAAGTTCCCTTTGTTTGTGGGTGTAGAAATTTAGGTGAGGCCTTGAGGAGAATAGGTGAGGGAGCTGCTATGATTAGAACTAAAGGTGAAGCTGGTAGTGGAAATATCGTCGAAGCGGTTCGGCATATGAGACAAGTTAAAAGCGATATTAAGAAACTGACAACAATGGATAGAGAAGAGATGATGGCGGCTGCCAAAGATATGGGAGCTCCGTTTTCTTTAGTTGAGCAAGTTGCAAAAATCGGAAAGTTACCTGTTCCAAATTTTGCGGCTGGAGGTGTAGCAACTCCTGCTGACGCGTCCTTAATGATGCAATTAGGCTCAGAGACAGTTTTTGTGGGTTCTGGCATTTTCATGAGTGATGATCCTGGCCCTAGAGCAAAAGCGATAGTTGATGCCGTTACTTATTACAAAGATCCAAAAAAGATGGTTGAAATATCAACAGATTTACAAACTGCAATGAAAGGTATTGAGATATCAGAAATTCCTGAAAATGAAAGATTGCAGGAGCGAGGCTGGTAATACATTAAATGATAGGCGTACTGGCTTTACAGGGTAATTTTACAAAACATATCGAGCTTTTAAAAAGATTAGGAATATCTTCAACTGAAGTAAGATATCCCGATCAGTTTAATGATATTGACGGACTTGTAATGCCTGGGGGAGAGTCTTCCGTTATTTCTGACTTAATGGTTAGAAATGATTTATTAAAACCTATTGTTGAATTTTCAAGAGCTAAACCAATTCTTGCAACTTGCGCAGGTATTATTCTAATGTCAAAAAAAACAAATGATTCAAGAGTTATTCCACTTAACATTTTTGATATTGAGATAAACAGAAATGCCTATGGTAGGCAAATTCACTCTTTTGTTGATACGATTCAAGTGGATTTAAACGGAACAACTTCAAATGTTGTTGCTTCTTTCATAAGAGCTCCAAAAATTGCTAAATTAGGTAATGACATTGAAGTTTTAGCTACCCATAATGGAACTCCTGTGGCTATCAGAAACGATAGACATATTGGTTTAACATTTCATCCTGAGCTAAACAATGAAACAATTTTCCATAGTTTTTTGTTTCAAATGAAAAAGAAGGTAGATACGTTAAGTGCAAATTAAAATTCTTCCAGAAATTAAATCGCCCGCAGATATACGCAATTTTTCTGACAAAAAATTACAACAATTAGCAAATGAACTGAGATTTCATATTATTGATGTAATAAGTGAAATAGGAGGTCATCTTGCGCCAACACTTGGTGTTGTTGAGCTAACTGTTGCGATACATAAGGTTTTTAATACTCCAAATGATAAAATCATTTGGGACGTAGGTCATCAGGCTTATGCTCACAAACTTTTAACGGGCAGATACAAAGACTTTCCATCAATTAGGCAAATGGGGGGCCTAAGCGGTTTTTTAAAAAGAAATGAGAGTGAATATGATGTATTTGGTGCTGGACATGCATCTACGTCGATTTCCGCTGCAATTGGTGTTGCTGAATCAAGAAAATTCACTAAAAAAGACTTTAAAGTAGTTTCCATCATTGGAGATGGATCAATGACAGGAGGCCTTGCTTTTGAGGCTATGAATAATGCTGGAGATCTAAAAACTCCTATGTTAGTTATATTGAACGACAACGAAATGTCAATAAGCCCAAATGTCGGTGCATTAAATAATTATTTAAATAAGATTGTTACTAATCCAACTTTTAATAGAATCAGAGATGAAATATGGAATGTAAGCGATAGGCTAACACTTGGTAACAAAAGCATGCAAAAAATATTAGGAAAGGTGGAAGATAGTTTAAAGTCCTTTTTGGTGCCTGGAATGCTTTTTGAAGAACTTGGTTTTAGATACTTTGGTCCCATTGATGGACATAATTTACCTGAATTGATCACTACCTTAGACAGGATAAAGGATTTCGATAGACCGGTTCTCTTACATGTATTAACTAAGAAAGGCAAGGGGATGGTGTCTACAGAAGTTCAGAACGGTGAATATCATTTAGACGCTGTAAAATTTCATGCTGTTAAGGCAGGCAGCAAAAATTCGACAAAAGAAAAAAAACCAATCAAACCACCACCACCCCCTCCTCCTATTTTTCAAAATACTTTTGGTTATTTAGCTTGTGAAATAGCCAGAAATAGAAATGATACTGTTT
>ENA-OSEY01001258-OSEY01001258.1-marine-metagenome-genome-assembly--contig:-NODE-1258-length-17783-cov-9.801423_pt1 | contig 17783 bp, 12 predicted proteins | sample MGYA00248465_ERZ534230 | MGnify/ENA primary metagenome ERZ534230 (study PRJEB26409, sample SAMN06344110) | marine metagenome | isolation source: Sea water from surface | place: Atlantic Ocean:Southern...
TGGTGCTGATACCGAGAATCGAACTTGGATCTGACCGTTACCAACGGCCTGTAATAACCATTATACTATATCAGCTTAAAATGAGTAATATCACAAAATTGATTTAAGAAAAGAAATGTAATTAGCGGATCAATATCCGCTAATTTTAGTTAAGAAATTATTTCAAATGAGTACTGTTTTGTTTTATTTTTAATCAATTACTCCCAGGTAGTTTCTAGTATTCGTACTAGACTCATTCCTTGAGGTTCTACCTCATCCAAAAATTCTTTATGGTTAGACCAATAATCATCTCCATTTAATTTGTCTTGAGCAGCTCCATACTCTTTCATGTTATTAAATCGTACACCAAATCCATAGGATCCATTGTCTTTTCCATTTAATCTTCCTACAGTGCCACCTGTTGCACCATTATCCATCCACGCCTTTATAAAAATATCACCTTTTTCTTTTATTAAATTGACATCTTTATGAAAAAACATCCAATTAGCAAAAACTGGTTTAACTCCAGCATCTGATGGCATAGTATGAATCATAGGTTCATAAAAATTATTTGTTTCCCATTTTGTATCTGAAAAATAGGGCTCCATATCTTTTGCCCAATTTTCATCATTAGAAATTTGATCATCAACTTCACCAAAATGAGCATAATTTTCATATCCTATATTCACACTATATAGTCCGTTATCCCTACCAAGATGATTTCCAATTGATGCTCCAATAGCACCATATTTTTTAAAATAAGTTGCAGCAGTATTAAATGCTTTTATCGCATTTGAGTTTGATATGCTGTATGTCCAACTTCCTACAATCATATTTCCTCCTTTTTTTTAATTATAATAAATTTGGATAATATTATGAAATTGTTAATGAAATATTAAAAGTATTTAATTTTAATAATAATTGTAGTGTTAAATTAACTGGTTTATTGAAAATTTCTGGTTCTTTTATAAATTTTTACTCAAACAAAATTAGAATGATTATAAACTATTATTAGTTTGTAATAATTATTGAATAAAAATGAATAATTTATAATATAAATTTATGAAAGAAATTAATTTTTGGTTCTCAATAGGAAGTACATATACTTACCTAACTGTAAATAGATTGCATGATGTTGCAAAAAAAGAAAACCTGAAATTTAATTGGAATCCTTTTAGTGTACGAAAAATTATGATGGATATGGATAATATTCCATTCACTCCACCAGCAAAAAAGATAAAATCAGATTACATGTGGAGAGATATTGAAAGACGAGCAAAATTTTATGGCTTTGAAGCTAAGGTACCAGCACCATACCCATTAAAAGAGTTTGATTTAGCAAATCAAATTGCAATTCTTGGAATGAATGAAGGGTGGGGAGTTGATTATGTTTACAAAACATATCAAAGATGGTTTCAGCAAGGAAAAGAACCAGCTACACAGCCAAACTTAAACGAAATATTTAAAGAGCTTAACCTAGATTCAGAAGAAACTATAAAGAAAGCTAATGCACAGGAAATAAAAGATAAATATCTAAGCAATACTGAATATGCCTACAAAAAAGGAGTTTTTGGAAGTCCTACATTTGTATATGATGGCAAAGAAGTATTTTGGGGAGATGACAGACTTGAAGATTGCATTAAATGGATTAGGTTAAAGGGTAAGTAAATTAATATGAAGTTCCTAAATTTTATTTTTCCAAAAGGTCAATGGTCATTAACTAGAGTGGCAATACTATTTATAATATTTATGATCCTTGATTTTATTGTTGTTTATTACAAAATTATATAAGACTTAAATTAGTGGCTAGTGATTTATTATTTTCTCTAAGAGATGTAGAAATCAAATTTGGCAAAAAAGTTATTTTCCAAGATCTAAACTTAAATTTACACAAGGGTGATATGATTGCGCTTGTTGGTAAAAATGGTGTTGGCAAAACAACACTTATGAAAACTATAAATGGTGATCAAGATTTAGATGCAGGAGAATTATGGAATTATCCAAATCTAAAAGTTGGATATTTTAATCAGAAATTTGAAAAACTAGATAACAAAACCATTGAAGAGAATTTTTCAGATTTACTTAACGAACAAAATAAACATTTTGTTGATATATTTTGCAATAAACTAAATTTAGATAAATTTGCTAATGTTGAAGATCTTTCAGGAGGGCAAAAAAGAAAAGTTTATTTAATTAGATCTTTATTAAAAGACTCCGATGTTTTGTTATTAGATGAGCCAACCAATCATCTAGATTTGCAATGCATCGAATGGCTAGAAAGTTATTTACGCAATTTAAATAAGACAATTATATGTGTGAGCCATGATAGAACTTTTCTAAGTAATTTTACCAATAAAGTATTTTGGATAGATAGGGGAAAATTACGAGTAAGTCCTAGAGGATTTAAAGATTTTGATAAATGGTCAGAGGAGTTACTAGATCAAGAATATAGAGAATTAAGAAATAGAAAGCAATTTGTTAATATTGAACTTGAGTGGGCAAATAAAGGAGTAAAGGCGAGAGTTAAGCGAAATGAAAAAAGATTAAAAAGAGCGAAAGAATTAAAAGCGCAATTAGAAAAAGATGAAGCTTCTTATAGAAGTGCAATTAAATCTTTAAGACCGCAAGTATCTAAAAAATCTACTGATCAATCTAAATTTATTGCTGAACTTCAAGAAGTGTTTGTTAAATATCCAAATCAAAGTGAATTTGTTTTTAAAAATTTATCCATTAAAATTTCAAAAAATGATCGTATCGGTCTGTTAGGGAATAATGGAAGTGGTAAATCAACTTTTCTTCGAACAATCCTTAATGAAATAAAAATTTCTAAAGGTAAAATCAAGCTCAAAAAAAATTTAGAATTTTCTTATTTTGATCAAATGCGTAATGATCTTAATGGCAGAAAATCTATTAAAGATATCTTAGTTCCCTCTGGAGGAGACTATTTAAAAGTTCAAGGAAAAGATAGGCATGTTTGTAGTTATGTGAAAGATTTTCAGTTTGATCCTAAAAATGTTAACCATACGATACAAACATTATCAGGAGGAGAGCAAAATAGATTACTTTTGGCAAAAGTATTAGCTAATCCAAAGACTGGACTTATTTTAGATGAGCCAACAAATGACCTAGATTTAGAAACATTAGATCTATTAACTGAAATGTTATCCAATTATAATGGAACGTTATTAATAGTATCGCATGATCGAGATTTTTTAGATCAAACTGTAAATAAAATTCTACATTTCAAAGAGGATGGAAATGTATCATTATTTTTTGGTGGATACAGTGATTTTCTGAAATCCGAAAATCAACAAGTTACTAAAAATAAAGAAACAAAAAAATCACATTCAGAAAATAACAAAGTAAATAATTCTAAAGCTAAACTATCATATAAGTTTCAATATGAATTAGAGCAATTACCAAACCAAATAAAAAATATTCAACAAGAATTAGAAGATATTAAAAATGAATTGAAGGATACAAACCTATATTTGGAAAATTTTGAACGTTATCAAGAAATAACTTCCAAAATGGAAGTTCTTAATAATGATCTCAATACAAAAGAGAATAGATGGTTTGAATTAATTAAAATGGAAGAGGATCTAGTTAGTAATTAAGCGACAATTAATATGCGCTAGTATTATCAGATTTAGTATCTACATCTTTCAATTCTTTTAATAAACTTTCAGCATGTGATGTCATCATTCTAAAATCAGAAAGTAAGGTGGTAAATTGAAAACCATATTCCATCATTTCTTTCATATACTTTACTGATCCATTATGGATACCTGCAATCTTTCCTTTTTCTTTTGCTTTTTTTGCAATCATTTTAATGTTTGAAAATACTGGATCTTCACGAACATCAAATTTAGGCGGTAAGCCATAAGAAGAACTCATGTCTGCAGGCCCAATATAGATACCAGTCAAATTTGGAACTGAAAGAATGGAATCTAAATTTTCAACTGCTTGTTTCGTTTCGATCATTGCCAAACTTACAATATTATCATTTGCGTGTTGATAGTAATCTGAACCATAAACTACTTGAGCCCTCATTGGACCAAAACTTCTTTGACCTATTGGAGGATAATAACAATATGAAACAAACTTTTCACAGTCTTCTTTTGTATTAATCATTGGGGCAATAATTCCTTGAATACCTAAATCTAACATTTTCATAATAATGCCTGGCTCGTTCCATGGAACTCTTGTCATAGGAACAGTATCACTATTTGTTAATCCTTGGATCATCGCAATTGAACTTGAATAATCATTTTGACCATGCTGCATATCGATAGTTACTGAATCCCAGCCCATTTTTCCAAAGGCTTCAGCAGTAAAAGAATTGGGTATCGATAACCAAGCATTTATTGAAGCCTTATCTTGCTTCCAAATATCAAATAATTTGTTTTTCATAATTACAGTTGAAATTTGTTAATATATTAAAATTTATATTTATTATACTTAAATAATATCTATTTTATAAAAACAAAAAATGAATAAATTTTTAATATGGTCAATTATAATAATTTTTTTTGTTTTAGTTTTTTATTTTTCTTTTAACTATTTTTTTGATTTAATAAGGGAACAAATGATATTTTTGCTATAAAAAAAATGTCGCAAACATATATATTCCTTGATTTTTTTATTCATTATCTTGCATAAATAGATTTACAGGGTTCATATTTAGGGTATAATTTTTCTATTAATGGAGGGAATGATGAATAAAATTTTTAATTTTTTCTTATCTTTTGTTCTTACTGCATTTTTTGCAACTTCAACGTTTGCTGCTACAAAAGTAGTCTGGTGGATGGAAAGTGACGCAACAACTGACCCAGTAGTACAAGAATTCTTTGTTGACGCATTTAATGCTGAACATGATGATATTGAATTAGAAGTTGTTTTTAAAGAAGATATCAACGATACAATTAGACCAGCTCTTCTTTCTGGAAGTGGTCCTGATATTTTTGATACACCAGGTGCATCTTACATAAAAATTTATCAAGATGCTGGACTTGTAAAATCATTGCAAGAGTATGCTGATCAATATGGTTGGCAAGATAAACTTTTAGAATGGGCTTACAATTCAGGTGTGTTTAGTGGTGAACTATACTCAATTCCAAAAAACTATGAAACAATGATTTATTTTTATAATAAAACGTTGTTCGAAGAAAACGGATGGAGTCTACCTAATAATTTAGAAGAGGTTGAAGCATTAGCTGCAAAAATAAAAGCTAAAGGTATGAATCCTTATGCTTATGGATCTACTGGTTGGCAGCCAACACACGAGCACTTAGTAGGTAACTATTTTAACACTTACGCTGGACCAGATAATGTTTACAAAGCATTAATTGGTGAAAAAAAATGGACTGATCCAGAATTTGTAGAGTCAATTGAACTTTTAAGAAAACACATGGTCGATGATGGTTATTGGTCTGGTGGTTTAGAGACATATTACTCTCTAGGTTGGGATGACTTCAATGGTGAATTTGTTAATAGAGAATCTGCAATGTTAATGATTGGAACTTGGGGTTTCAATGTAACTGCAACAAACTTTGCTGAAAGTTCTGATGATTGGGATTGGGCTGCTTTGCCTATTCTTCATCCTCAAGCAGGAGATAAGCCAAATTATCAACTAGCAACAGGTGGAACAATGTCAGTAAATGCTGCATCTAAAAATCCTGAAGCTGCTGCAAAGGTTATTGATTGGATTCTATCAGATAGAGCAAGAGTTCTTAATGTAACTGGTCAATTAGGCTACGGTGCATGGTTGATGCCTCTACATTATGAGGACAGTGACTTTGATCCAAATATAGATCCAAGACAAAAAAGATTCTTAACAGAATTTGCTGAAGCTACAGGAACCGGTAACTATGGTTATACGACATGGACTTTCTATCCTAATGATCCAGGTGTTCACATTTGGAAAGATATGGAAGTTGTTTGGGCAGGAGATATTACTCCGCTTGAGTTCATGGAAGAATCACAAAGACTATGGGACAAAGCACGTGCAGACGATGCATTAGTTCCAGTTGGAAAAAGATAATTCCAATTTATTTTCAATAAGGGGAATTTTATTCCCCTTATTTTAAAAATATAAAAAATATGCCAAAGTTTTTGACTAATATAAATGCGATTTCATGGTATTTTTTAATGCCAGTATTGTTCATACATTTCTTTGTTATAGCATTTCCATCTATACTCAGTTTACTCTTATGTTTAACTGATTGGAATGGTTTTGGAAAAATAAACTATGTAGGTTTAGAAAATTTTGAAGAATTATTTAGGGATAGAATTTTCAAAAAGGCTGTCTATCACAATTTCATATGGACAATAATGTTTTTAACTATTCCAGTAATTGTTGCTTTGATCATAGCTTATCTCTTAACTGGAATTAAAAGAGGACAACTTTTTTACAGACTTGTTTATTTTTTTCCTTATATTTTAGCAAGTATAGTTAATTGTTTAATTTGGAGATATATTTTTCATCCAAAACATGGATTGGGTGGGTGGTTTGAAAACCAAGGTATTGATTTTCTCTCAAAATCACCTTTTGCTATGAAAGAGACAGCGTTATACGCCGTTGCCTGGGTTGACATGTGGCACTTCTGGGGTTTCTTAGTTATCATTTATTTAACTGGAATGTATCAAGTAGATGAGTCTCTTTATGAAGCTGCAGATATTGAAGGCGCAACGAAATTTCAAAAATTTAGATACATCACTATACCAATGATAAGACCAATTTTTATATTATCTTTAATCATTATAATTATTTGGTCTGTTCCAACATTTGATTATGTTTACATTTTAACAATGGGAGGTCCAGCATATAGCTCAGAAGTTGTAGCTAATCATCTATACTCTCAAGCGTTTCAACGAATGAATGTTGGTTATGCATCTACCATAGGTGTTATGATGTTCTTCTATGTCGGTATAATAGTAGGCTTCTTTGCACTTTTAAGACGTTTAGGTTGGGAGGTATAAAAATTACAAATGGCGACTGCAAGATTTAGACAAAGGTCAAGTTATATAAACCATTCCATTTTATTTTTTATGGCCTTAACTATTATATTGCCATTACTAGTTTTAATTTTTAACTCTGTTAAACCTGTTGAGGAATTTGGTGTCAATCCTTTGGGCTTTCCATCTGAAATAAGATTTATGAATTATTATGATGCTTGGGTAAATGGAAATTATACTCAAATATTTTTAAACTCAATGACTCTTGTTGTGGGCACCTTAATTATAAACTTAACTGTTTCTGGTCTTGCTGCATTTAGTTTAGCCGCTTTAAATCCTAGAGGTATTCAAACAGTTGTTGTTGGTTTATATCTATTAGTTGGAATTAGTATACCTGCACAATTATATATTTTACCATTATTTCTTATGTGGAAAAGCTTGTATCTTCTGGATACAAGGCTTGGGTTAATTATTATTTATAGTGCCTTAAACGCACCCTTTGCAACTTTTTTAATTCGATCCTATATGCTTCAATTACCAACTGAACTCTTTGAAGCTGCGAAATTAGATGGAGCTTCAACAATGCAATTATTTACGCGAGTAGCTTTGCCATTATCTTGGCCTGTATTTTTAACTACAGCTTTAATTGTATCATTAAATGTTTGGAACGAATTTTTATTTGCAGTCACATTTATTATAACTGATGATTACAAACCTATTTCATCAATATTATTTGCTTTCCAAAGTAGATTCGCAAATGATTATGGCTTGGTAAGTGCTGCTTCTATTTTAATGGCTGCACCAATTGCTATTTTATTTATGTTTTTTCAAAGACGATTCATCGCTGGGTTAACCAGTGGTGCTACAAAAGGTTAGTTTAATGGGAGGAAGATGGAACTTAACAAAGAATATGAGGAGAAAGTATATTCAGGAGTTTTAGGTAAAATCATAGGTGTCTATCTTGGCAGACCTTTTGAGGGTTGGTGGTATGATAGAATTATAAAAGAATTAGGCCCAATTAATTATTATGTAAATGATAAATTAAATATGCCTGTTCAAATCACAGATGATGATTTGACTGGAACGTTTAGATTCATCAACGCTCTAAAAGATTTTAATTTTGATAAAAATATTTCTTCTAAACAAATTGGACAAACTTGGTTAAATTATTGTTTGGAAAACCAAGCTGTTTTATGGTGGGGCGGTAAAGGAACATCATCAGAAGATACCGCTTATCAAAATCTTAAACAAGGTATTCATGCTCCAGATAGTGGTTCTATAAAAACAAATGGTCGAATTGTTGCAGAGCAAATAGGTGCTCAAATTTTTATTGATGGATGGGGATTAGTTTCGCCAGGTGATCCAGATCAAGCAGCTGATTTTGCAAAAAAAGCTGGAAGTGTAAGTCATGATGGTGAATCTGTTTATGCTGCTCAAGTTGTTGCTGCAATGGAAGCAATGGCGTTTATAGAATCAGATACAAAAAAAATTATCGAGCATTGCAAAAGATATATCCCTAAAGATTCAACAATTTTTAAACTTATATCTGATATTCAAGATTGGAGTTCTGGTAATCTAGACTGGGAACAAGCAAGAGAAAAAATAGATGATATTTATGGTTATGAAAAATTTATAGGCGGCGTTCATATTGTACCAAATCATGCATTAATTATTTTAGCATTACTATTTGGAGATGATAACTTTCAAAAATCCTTAATGATTGTAAATACTTCAGGTTGGGACACAGATTGTAATTCAGGAAATGTCGGATGTTTTCTTGGAATTAAAAATGGATTAGAGAGTATTAAAGACGGACCCGACTATATTACACCAGTTAATGATACAATTTTTCTTCCAACAAGTAATGGTGCTGAAACGATGACTGACGCATTAAGAGAAAGTCAAAATATTGTTAATATTGCTAGACGAATTAATGGTATGGAAAACAAGATAGTAAAAGAAAATGCAAGATATAATTTTGAAATGCCAGGCTCTACTCAAGCTTGGAAAATTAATAAGACTAATGATAATAATTTAAATACTACAATTACTAATGTTCCTTATGAAACCAAGATTGGTGAAAGAGCATTAGAAATTGACTTTTCTAATTTGTCAATCGGGCATTCAAGTGTTGCCTATGTTGATACATTTTTTCCAGATTGGTTTACTGAACTAAAAGGATCTCAGCGGCAGAAATTTTTTCACTATGACTTTGTTGGATGTCCAATTGTCTATAGTGGACAAAAGATTAAAACTGAAATTATTTCAAAAAGTAAAAATAATATTAAAGTTACTTTATTTATAAAATATTGGGGTGAAGAAGATAAATTAAAACAAATAGATGCTGAAGAATATGAGCTTTCAAATAATGAAGTAAAATCAATTGAATGGATAGTTCCAGATACACATGCAAATCCAATTGGACAAATTGGATTTGTCATATCAGCAGATGTTAATACCTCAGGAAAGTTACTAATTAATTTTCTTGATATTACGGGCACACCAAAAGTTACATTTAAAAGACCTGAACACATAGAAAATGCATCAAAAAATGGATATTTTTTTAACCAAGAATTTTATGGTCAATTATGGAAAAGAGCATGGGTGAATGATATCGATAAATGGCAATATAGGTGGTTAGAGTCATTTAAAATTATCAATGGAGTTGGTAGAGGTCATATTTTACAAGGATCATCTTCTTGGAAAGATTACACCGTTACTTCAAAAGTGAACTTTCCATTAGCATCAGCTGGGGGATTAATAATTAGATCTCAAGGAGTAAAGCGATATTACTCTTTAGAACTTACTTCCAATAATAAACTGCAGATTAATAAAATGTTTTATGAAATAGAAACATTAAAAGAAATCGATTTTAACTTTGAGTTTTATAAGGAATATGAATTAAAATTTGAAGTGAATGGAAATAAATTATTGGGTTATGTTGATGATAAGTTATTAATTGAAACACACGATAAAGATAATTCTTTTGAAACAGGTATGATAGGTTTTGTTACACAAGATGGAACATTATCATCCAATTCAATAAGCATAGAGTAAAAGTATAAGAGTATGAAATTAGATAATAATTTTGAAAAGAAAGTTTATGCTGGTGTCTTAGGAAAAATTATTGGAGTTTATTTAGGAAGACCATTTGAGGGTTGGCCCTATGATAAAATAATGAAAGAACTTGGGCCTATTTATTATTACGTAAACGACAAATTAAATTTACCTCTTCATGTTACAGATGATGATCTCAATGGTACTTTTACTTTTATTAAAGCTTTTAAAGACTTTAATTTTAATCGAAATATAACTTCAAAGCAAATTGGTGATACGTGGTTAAATTATTGTTTAGAAAATCAGGCTGTTTTAGCATGGGCTGGAAAGGGATTATTGACCGAAGAGAGTGCGTATTTAAATTTAAAAGAAGGTATTGAAGCCCCAGAGAGTGGATCAATTAAAAGGAATGGTAAAATTATTGCAGAGCAAATTGGTGCACAAATATTTATTGATGGTTGGGGAATGATTGCAGCAGGTGATCCAGACTTTGCATCTGATTTAGCAAAAAGAGCAGGGAGTGTTAGTCATGATGGTGAGTCTGTTTATGGCGCTCAAATGGTTGCTTCTATGGAAGCAATGGCTTTTATTGAAAGTGATACAAAAAAAATAATTGAGCATTGTAAAAGTTACATTCCTAAGAATTCTGTGATTTATAAATTAATTTCAGATATTCAAGATTGGAGTTCTGGTAATTTAGATTGGGAACAAGCTAGATTCAAAATTGAAGAACACTATGGATATGACAAATACCAAGGATTTTGTCATATTGTGCCAAATCATGCTTTGATAATTCTAGCTCTTTTATTTGGAGATGATGATTTTCAAAAAACGTTAATGATTGTTAATACAGCAGGGTGGGATACAGATTGTAACTCTGGAAATGTTGGCTGTTATATGGGTATTAAAAATGGTCTAGAGGGCATTCAAAAAGGTGCAGATTTTATTACACCTGTTAATGACACTTTATATATTACATCTGCTCGTGGTTCAGAAACTATGACTGATGCATTAACTGAAAGCCAAAATATAATTAATATTAGAAGAAAATTAGATGGCCTTGAACATCAATCTATTAAAAACAATGCTCGATATAATTTTGAAATGGAAACATCTACGCAAGGATGGATGATTGATAAATCAAATAATAATAATCAAAATACTTTTTTAAAAAACTGTGAACATATCTCTGCTATTGGCAAAAGAGCTTTAGAGATAAATTTTAACAATCTTACAAAAGGAATTAATAGTGAATTATATGTGAATACATTTTTCCCAGAAGAATTTACAAGATTGAATGAGCAACAAGAAATGATGCTTATGGTTTACAGTTTTGTTGGTTGTCCTACAGTTTACTCAGGTCAAAAAATTAAAACAGAAATTATATCGAAGACGAAAAAAAATATAAAAATTAAATTATTTATTAAGTATTATGGTGAAGGAGATAAGTTATTTAAATTAGACTCGGAGGAATTTTACTTCTCAGAAAATGAAACAAAAAAAATAGAATGGACTATTCCTGATACATTATCAAATCCCATTACTCAACTTGGATATAGTATTGCATCTGATGAACAAGTATCAGGTAAAATATTAATAAATTATATTGATATTTCTGGAATACCTAAGATGACTTTTAAAAAACCTGAGCATATTAAAAACGACAAAGTAAATACGACAAGTCATAATATTAAATCTTTAACAAATGGTGTTTATATTCCAGATGATGAAAAATATTATGGTCAGTTATGGAAATTGGCTTGGGTAAATGATGTAGATAAATGGTATAGTTATGGAAAAAATTCATTTGGGTTAATCAAAAATGCATCAAGAGGGCATGTATTTACAGGATCCTCTGATTGGAAAAATTATTCGGTAACTTCAAAAATAATGTTTCGTTTAGCATCATCTGGAGGATTAGTAATTCGATCTCAGGGTTTGCAGAGGTATTATTCATTAGAAATTAAATCAACAAATAAATTACAGATTAATAAAATGGAATATGGTCTAAAAATATTAAAAGAAGTAGATTTTTCTTTTGAGCCATTTGAGGAATACTTTATGCGTTTTGAGGCTGATAATAATTTTTTAAAAGGCTTTATTAACAATGAATTGTTAATTGAGGTAGAAGATAAATCAAATCAATTTGAAAAAGGTATGATAGGCTGTATTGTTGAAAATGGAACTATTATTAGTGATGAAATTTCTATAAATTGAGATAATATTCATTTGGAGGGAGGAAAATGAATTTAGATAAAGTATTTGAAGAAAAAGTTTATGCTGGTGTCTTAGGAAAAATTATTGGTGTTTATTTAGGTAGACCATTTGAAGGTTGGTATTATGACAGGATCATGGAAGAACTTGGTCCAATTAATTATTACGTAAATGATAAACTTGATTTTCCAATACATGTCACAGATGATGATCTAACAGGTACTTTTAGATTTATAAATGCTCTTAAACATTTTAATTTTGATAAAAATATTTCGCCAAAACAAATTGGACAAACCTGGTTAAATTATTGTTTAGAAAATCAAACTGTACTTGCGTGGGCAGGAAAAGGAATTTTAACTGAAGAAAGCGCATACATGAATCTCAAACAAGGTATCCACGCGCCTGAAAGTGGTTCCATTGCTAAAAATGGTAAAGTAATTGCGGAACAAATCGGAGCGCAAATATTTATTGATGGCTGGGGAATGGTTTCTCCAGGTGATCCAGAACAAGCTGTTGATCTAGCAAAAAGAGCAGGGAGTGTTAGTCATGACGGTGAATCTGTTTACGGTGCTCAAGTTGTTGCTGCTATGGAAGCCTATGCATTCATAGAAAAAGATATAAAAAAAATAATAGAGGACAGTAAAAAATTTGTTCCAAATGATTCAACAATTTATAAATTGATTTCTGATATCCAAGATTGGAGCTCTGGTAATTTAGATTGGGAACAAGCTAGATCCAAGATTGAAGATAAGTATGGGTATAGTAAATTTCCAGGTAATTGTCATATCGTTCCTAATCACGCACTAATTATATTATCGTTGTTATTCGGAGATGATGATTTTCAAAAATCCTTAATGATCGTCAATACAGCAGGATGGGATACAGATTGTAACTCAGGAAATGTTGGTTGTATCTTAGGAATAAAAAATGGATTAGAAGGAATTAAACAGGGTCCAGACTATATAACACCTGTAAATGATATCATTTATTTACCAACAGCATATGGTTCTGAAACAATGACTGATGCTTTATTGGAAAGTCAGAACATTATTAATATAACAAGAAAAATGAATGGTCTTGAAAGCAAGGTTATCAAAAATAATGCTAGATATAATTTTGAAATGGAAACATCTACACAAGGATGGATGGTTGATAAATCAAATGATAACAATCTAAATACAAGCTTATCTAATGTTGATTATAAATCAGATAATGGAACGAGAGCGTTACAAGTCAGTTTTAATGATCTATCATTTGGTCTTGCAAGTGAAATTTTTGTAGATAGTTTTTTTCCAGAATGGTTTACAAAATTAGAAGGCTATCAAGTTCAAAGATATTTTCATTATGATTATGTCGCTTGTCCTATTGTATATTCTGGACAAAAGATCAAAACAGAAATTATATCTCAATCTGAAAAAGATTTGCGAATTAATTTATTTATTAAATATTGGGGAGAAGAAGATAAATTAATCAAATTATCCTCTGATGATTTTAATTTAAGGAGTAAAGAAAATAATACAATTGAATGGGTTGTTCCTGATACTTTTGCAAATCCAATAGGACAGATAGGTATTAGTATTAATTCTGATGATAATGTTTCAGGAAAAATTTTAATTAATTATTTAAATATCTCTGGAACTCCAAAAATGACTTTTAGAAGACCTGACCATATAGATGAATATAAAAGAGGCATATTTTATAAAGAGGAGGTTTACGGTCAATTATGGAAAAGAGCTTGGGTCAATGATGTAGATAAATGGCAATACCGACATAATGAATCATTTAAAGTAGTAAGGGGTATAGGTCGTGGTCACATAATGACTGGGAGTGAGACATGGAAAGATTATACAATTTCTTCAAAGATATCTATTCCTCTTGCATCTGCCGCTGGATTAATTGTTAGGTCTCAAGGTTTAAAAAGATATTATTCTCTTGAGTTAACATCTGAAAATAAACTCAAGATTAATAAAATGGAATATGAATTAAAAACACTTAATGAAATAGATTTTAATTTAGAATATTTTAAAGAATACGATTTAAAATTTAAAGTAGATGGCAATAAACTTCAAGGTTATGTTGATAATCAATTACTAATTGAAGCAGAAGATTCATCTAATCCATTTGAGGAAGGTATGATGGGATTTTTAACTGAAAATGGAGCAATTCAAAGTAATTCAATATCTATAGAATAAATTTATAAAAAAAGGGGAGAAATAATGAAACTAGATAAAGTGTATGAAGAAAAAGTATATGCAGGGGTACTTGGCAAGTTAATTGGTGTTTATCTAGGACGTCCTTTTGAGCAATGGACTCATGAAAGAATATTAGAAGAGTTAGGTGAGATTAATTACTATGTAAATGAGAAATTAAATGTTCCTTTAGTAGTAACAGATGATGATATTACTGGTACCTTTACTTTTTTAAGAGCTTTAAGAGAAAATAATTATGATCCTAATATTACGCCAAAACAAATTGGTCAAAGTTGGTTAAATAATCTTATAGAAAATAAAACTGTTTTGTGGTGGGGAGGTAGAGGTCATTCAGCTGAGGATACTGCGTTCCAAAACCTTAAGGCAGGCATTCACGCTCCAATGAGTGGTTCGATTGAAACAAATGGAGAAGTTGTTGCACAACAAATAGGAGCTCAAATATTTATTGATGGATGGGCTTTAGTATCACCAGGAGATCCAGAAAAAGCTGCTGATCTTGCAAAAAAAGCTGCAAGCGTAAGTCATGATGGCGAAGCGATTTACGGAGCACAAATGGTAGCCGCTATGGAGTCTTTAGCTTTTATTGAAAAAGATATTAATAAAATTATTAATGAAAGTAAAAAATATATTCCAAATACATCTGAGATTTACAAAGTAATTGGAGAATTACAAAATATACGATCAGGTAATAGTGACTGGATGCAAGCAAGAGAATTTTTAGCTGAAAACTATGATTATGATAAATATTTAGGTGAGTGTCACATGATACCTAACCATGCTATTATCATTCTATCATTATTATTTGGGGATGATGATCTTCAAAAAACATTAATGATTGTTAATACTGCAGGTCGAGATACAGATTGTAACTCAGGAAATGTTGGTTGCCTGATGGGAATTAAAAATGGTCTTGAAGGATTAAATAATGGCCCAGATTATCTTTCTCCAATCCAAGATAGAATGTATTGCCCTACGGCAAATGGTGGCGAAACACAGACAGACGCATTAACTGAAGCTTATAAAGTAATTAATACTGCAAAAAGAATGAACAATGAGGAAATTGTTCAGCCTAAAAATGGATCTAGATTTCATTTTGAAATGCCTGGTTCAGTTCAAGGGTGGAGAGCTAACTATAAAGAAAATAAGAACATTTCCACTCATGTACAAAATATAAAATATGATAGTAAAATTGGAAAAAGAGCCCTTGAGATTAAATTTGATAGAGTAGCACCCGGTGTCTTCTCTGAAGCATTGGTAGATGTATTTTTTCCTCAAGAGTTACACGAATTAACGGGGAAAGCTAGAGAGAGATTTTTTCAAAGTTATAATTTTATTTCATCTCCATTATTATATTCTGGTCAAACAATTGAATCTGAAATTAATTTTGTTACAAGTTCAGATAAACCAATCAATGTTAAATGTTTCATAAATATGTTTGGGAAAGATGATGAATATGAAAGAATTAATTCAGAGGAAATAATTTTGTATCCAGGTAAATCACATAACTTAAAATGGAAAATTCCTTCAACTGAGGGAAATCCAATTACTCAAGTTGGATTTTCTATTGAATCTGAAGAAGCAAATTCTGGCAGCTTATTAATAAACTATCTAACATTTACGGGAGAACCAAATTGTTCATTTTATAAACCAAAACATATTGGAGAACATAAACGGGGTGTGAAAACATCAAAAGCTGTTATGTGGAAATCAAGTTGGGTAAATGCTGTTGATAAATGGGAAGTAGGTGCAAGAACATTTAGAATAACAAAAGATAGTGGGAGAGGGATTATCATTACGGGTAATGAAGCTTGGAAAAACTATACTGTTAGCGCAGATATAGCAGTGCAAAGACTAACTACCGGCGGCCTTGCTGTAAGAGTACAAGGTTTAAATAGATACTATGGACTGGTAATTAATTCTTCAAACAAACTTCAATTAATAAAAGTGGTAAATGAAGTAAATGTTTTAAAGGAGATGGATTTTAATTTAGAATATTTTAAAAATTATAAATTATCTCTTAAAATTAAAGATAATGTTCTTTCTGCATATTTAGAAAATAAATTAGTTTTAGAATATGAAGATAAAAATAATCTTCTTGACTCAGGAGCTATGGGATTGATTGTTGAGGATGGTACATTAGTCACTGATGAAATAGTTGTAGGATAAATATGAAATATAGAAAATTTGGATCATTAGATTGGAACGTATCCGAAATTGGATTGGGTTGCTGGCAAATTGGAGCAGACTGGGGAGAAGTTAGTGAAGATAAAGCTAAAGAAGTATTAAAATCATCATTTGAAAATGGTGTTAATTTTTTTGATACTGCTGATGTCTATGGCATGGGTAGAAGTGAAAAATTTGTAGGTGAATTTATTAAATCAGTATCTGAAAGAATTTATGTGGCAACAAAAGCTGGGAGACAAATCAATCCTCATGTAGCCGAGGGATACTATAATAAGGAATTAATGGAGTCTTATGTAGATCAATCTTTATCAAATCTTAATGTTGAAACAATTGATCTATTACAAATGCATTGTCCTCCAACCGAAGTATATTCATCTGATCATACATTTGAAATGTTAGATTATTTAGTGAGTAAAGGAAAAATTCAACATTACGGATTTAGTGTTCAAACAGTTGATGAAGCTTTAGCTTGTATCAAACGTCCAAATACAAAATCGATACAAGTTATTTTTAATATTTTTAGACAAAAACCTGCTGAAAAATTATTTGAAATAGCAAAAGAAAAAAAAGTTGCAATTATAGTCAGGGTGCCTCTTGCAAGTGGTTTGTTAACAGGTAAGTTCTCAAAAGATTCTTCTTTTGCTCCTGATGATCATAGAAATTATAATATAAATGGTGATGCATTTGATGTTGGAGAAACATTTTCAGGTGTTAATTTTAATAAAGCATTAGATGCAGTTGAAGATTTAAAAAATATTTTGCCAACTGAAATAACTTTATCACAATTATCGCTAAGATGGATTTTGATGCATGATGCAGTTAGTGTTGTTATTCCTGGCGCTAAAAATAAAGATCATGTGAATTTAAATACTTCTTCTTCAAATATTAATGAAATTTCCTCTTTGATGGAAAAAATTAGTAATATTTACACAGAATACTTTTTTGATGATGTGCATCATCGTTGGTAAAAAATTTTGTGTTAGAAGAAAAAATAATTTTTAGAAGAGCTACCATTGCGTCAGTAATTACTTCTACCTATCCAATGATAGTCGTGGGTTGTTATTTTGGAATAACACCTTGGAATATGGAGAGACTTTCAATTGACGAGTCCGATTTAAGTTATGCAATATTAATTTTCGGTATTTTTTTTATTATATCTAATCAAGTTGCTGGAAGGATATT
>ENA-OSEY01001259-OSEY01001259.1-marine-metagenome-genome-assembly--contig:-NODE-1259-length-17782-cov-7.107992_pt1 | contig 17782 bp, 14 predicted proteins | sample MGYA00248465_ERZ534230 | MGnify/ENA primary metagenome ERZ534230 (study PRJEB26409, sample SAMN06344110) | marine metagenome | isolation source: Sea water from surface | place: Atlantic Ocean:Southern...
TAGAGAAATCCTCTGAAAATGGTATTGATGTATTTCGAATCTTTGATGCACTTAATGATATTAATAATATTATTTACTCAATAGAATGTGTGAATAAATATGGTGGCAATTCTCAAGGAACAATATCGTACACAACAAGTCCCGTTCACAATGAAAAATACTGGTTAAAATTAGCTAAAGACATTGAAGATGCTGGCGCTAAATCTCTTGGAATAAAAGATATGGCTGGATTATTAAAACCTAAAACTGCATATAGTTTAATAAAAAATCTTAAAAAAAATTTGAAAATTCCTATACATCTTCATACACATGCTACAACCGGATTATCTGATGCTACAAATTTTAAAGCTTACGAGGCAGGAGTAGATAACATAGATACTTCTATATCTTCATTCTCAAATTTGTATGCTCATACAGCAACAGAAAGCTTTATATCAATGATTTATGATCATAGTGATAATCCATATGATATGAATGAATTAGCTGAAATATCAGAGTATTTTCAAAATATAAGAAATAAATATAGTCAATATGAAGGATCGATGAAAGGCGTTGATATAAAAATGCTTATCAATCAAGTTCCAGGCGGTATGTTAAGTATTTTAGAGAAGCAACTACTTGATCTTAATAAATTAGATAAGTTAGATAATTTAATAAAAGAAATACCCAGAATTCGAAAAGATGTTGGTTATATACCACTTGTTACACCCACTTCACAGATTATTGGGGCACAAGCATTATTAAATGTTTTAGATAATGAACGATATAAAAATCTAAATAAAGAATTTATAGATTTAGTGAAAGGGGATTATGGAAATATACCTGGTGATATTGATAGCTCTTTGTTAAAAATAGTTGACTCAAAACAGCATGATCAAAGTCTTGAATTATTAACTGTAGATCAAGCAAGATTGAATTTTAAAGATTTTTGTAAAGAAATGAACCTTAAAAATTTATACAAGAATGAAACCGATCTTTTGAACTATATTTTATTCACAAAAGAATCAAAAGATTTCTATACAAAATCATCTGTAATTAGCATGAATGATCTTATCGAGCTGCAAGAAGGTTTTGGCCTATACATGTCAGATTAATAGATATTTATTAAATAAAGTATTTAATAATTTCATTTTTTATATTATTTTAGTTATTGGAGGAATTATTATGAAAAAATTATTTTTAATATTTACTTTTTTTATGACATCAAATCTTATTATTGCTGATGATCATGAAGTAAAAATAGAAAGTGATGGAACAGTGGCTGAATTCAATTATTTTTCAGTTACTAATCCTGTTGCTTTTGTGAATTCACTTAATATGTTTGATAAGTCGCAATGTGCAAAAAAGTGGCGTGAAGAATCGAATGTTAAAGTTAGTCTATGGGCACTTAGAGGCTCACCAAGTACTCACTTTATTCTTGTGGTTTACGATAATTATGAACAAATGGAAAAGGGAAGAGCTATATTTACCTCTTGTCCAGAGTCTGCAAGAATGCTTGCCAGCTTTCCTAAAACTACTGAGACCGATAGAACATATAATTGGATCACTGAAAATGCTTTGTCTGGGAGAGACTGGCAAACAAACAGTGTTTTTGCGAAGTTTAATTTTAAGGTTGAAAGAGGATCTGAAATGGACTATGCACTCGCTTGGAAAGATCTAATGTCTTCAAGTCTTGATTTGTTTGATGGATCTTTTGGTTTAAATGCAGTTGCTTTTGGTAATAGATACTCAACTCATATGGTTTATATTGGTGCTGATTCTATGACTGAACTCTCTGAAGGTTTAGCTGCGGTTCGTTCTACGGATACCTATAAAGAATTTGTTTCGAATACAAGTGATATTGTTTCAGGTGTTCATAGCCAAATGGTACAGTTTGTTAAAAATTTTGATGGTACATAAAATGAGATATTTAATTTTAAGTTTGTCATTTATTTCCATAATAACTTTTGCTGATGATCATGCTAAAGAAACTACTTTTCCTGGTTTAGTCTCTACTGAATCATTTAACTTAGGAAATGGTATGGAAATGCATGTGGAAAGAAGAAATTCTTGTAATCAAGATGGAACACCAAAACATTTCCATCCAGCTGCTGGAACACTTGTTTATGTTCTCGATGGAAAATCTCAATCAAAATCATCTGGTGAATGGAAAGAATATAATAAAAATGAATATTGGTTTGAAAGATCTGATTGGGTTCATGGTGGAGAGGCTGATACACCTTCATTACCTGAAGGCACCTGTCAACAACTTTTAGTTATAAGAGTTGCTGAAGAGGGCAAAGAGCACACTATCTTCATAGATTAAATTCAATTAAAAAAAGCTCTCCTTGTTGAGAGCTTTTTTTATGGTGTTACTAGTGAATTGGTTCCAAGGCCACTTCCATAAACTACTGCATTTAGCCATAAGCGATTTGTACCCAATGCAGAACCTCTGAAGTTAGGCTCACCTGAGAACAAGATTATTTGACCTTTACCAATTTTTTCTCTTGTTAGGTATGCTGAGTTAGCTATTCTTTGACTTGCTTCTGGCCAGACTAATCCACTCATTCTTACACTTAAATCATATCCTGATGGAATTTGTGACCAATTTATTGTTTTAGTTTCAGATTCTTTGTTTGGTAGTAATTCACCGATTCTTAATGCAGCTTCTGAATTTCCTCCAGTCATCAGTATAGGATAGTTACCATATAAGACAGGCACCACATCCTCAGTACCAAAAGTTAACCAGTGCTCATTATCTGCTCTTGCTGAAACAATACCACCAGATGGCATTAATGTTGATTGCCATTTATCTCGCATCTCTAATTCCTCTTTAGAATAAGTGATATCTGTTGTTTCCCATGGATAGGTGATCTCTGTGCTAACTATATTCACATTAGCATCAGATATATCAATATATTCTTCCTTGGAATAAATCTCTCTCATTAAGTCAAAACTGAAATTTTTACTTTTATCAAATGTATTATTTAAGTTTTTTACCGATCCAATATCATTTGAAATAATTGATCTTGTGGACCTATTGTTTGCGATTAATGTTCCACCTTGTTTTACCCAATCCATTAAGATATCTTTTGCATAATTACTTAAATCAGGACTGCCACTTGGTAATATTATTGTGTTGTATCGTCTTAAATCACCATAACCTGTTAAAGATGAATTCAATTGGCTATGTCTTATGCCTAGATTATGATCTAGCGACCACCAACTAACTCCTACATCATAAGAGCTAAAGCCAGAATGACTTAATATAGCTATTTGTGGTTTTTTAAGTAGTCTAAAATGTCTGCCACCCCAATCAGGCAGCTCCTTAGGTCCAAATCCAGATTCAATTGATACTACTGATATATTAAGATCAGTAGCTACGGTATTAATAATTTCATGTAAATCTGCAGAATTAGGATTATCCATTGCTATTACAGTAACGCTCCCCCTTGATAGATTATGACCAGACAAAACTGAATCTTTGTCTACTATTCTTACTTGAATATTTTGTTCTAGAAGTCTTGCAGCAAAAGCCACAGATCTATCATCTTTACCATCAACTGCCCACATAACAGCATCTTTATTAACTTCAATTACCTCAGGGGAGGGCTTCCAAGGAGATAAATTTGATTTAATTTCTTGAGGAACGGTCAAAGCCGGCAATCCATACATCATTGTTAAATTAAATGCAGTTGTGTCATACATTATTGATGATCCATTTTTGATCCTTTTTTGCTTCTCCTCGATTAAGACTTCATCATCAATTTCAGCATCAAACTCCAGAATAGCAGATATCATAGGTGCTTCGGGTTGATTATTTGGAACAATCATACTCCCTACAGGAATAGTATACTCATCTTCAATAACACCATTTTGTTTCAGTGCATTTGAGACATTAATTGGCTTATCATTTTTAAATATTTGAATATCTTGAGCTATTAATTTTTCAGCAAGTATATTTAGTCTTCCATTATTATCTGTTGCTAAAATTACATAGGTCCTATTGGAATACTTACTGTCATTGGAAATATTATATTTTCTTCCATCCCAATAATCTTTGTACATTGATTTTGAGTTAGCTTTTAGAGTTTCAAGATTTACCATTGTACTTACAAATTGATGGTGAACAGATTCTTTATAAGATTGAATCGTACCTTCAGGTCTTCTTACGCCATCTTCAGCCATTCTTGATTGTTCATATAAAATACCTAAAGTTCCCCTAAACTGCACATAGAACGAATAACCTGGATATAGATCTTCATGCCACTCACCAGTGTAAAAGCGCCAGTTTCTTCTATCAAATTCATTTCCTTGGTCTTGAGCAAAAACATTACCCCATTTAACTAAATCATAATCTACATTTTTGTTAATAGGTTCCCTTGCAGGACCAGTCATAAAAGTATCTTGTGCACCCATTTCGTGGGCATCAACCATAATTTGAGGTCTCCATTCATTTATTAGAGCAACTCTTCCAATTGTTTCGGGTTGTGTTAAGTATATCCAATCTCTGTTGAGGTCATAGAAGTAATGATTTGTTCTACCATAAGGCCAATCACCGGTATGTATTAATGATTGATCATCATAGTTTGGTGCAGTTCCTCTGAATTGTTCTAGATTCTTTGCAAATCTTGCTCTACCATCAGGATTCATTAACGGATCAACAATGATAATCATATCATCTAACAAGTCCAGAATATCCTTATCTTCACTGGCAATGAGATGATAAATCACACCTAAGGCAGCATCCGCACCAGAAGTCTCATTACCATGGATAGAGTAGGCCATCCAGGCTACAGCAGGTAATTCATCAATTAAAGATCTTGCTTGTCTATCATTAGTGATTCTGGCATCAGAGAGTTGCGTAATCTTATCTTTTATAGAATCAAGATTTTTTAGATTTTCTGAAGAAGAAATGAACACTGCATGAAGTGGTCTTTTTTCATGTGATCTCGCATATTCAACAACTTTTAATTTATCAGACTGATTTTTCCATCTATTCAATGCAGAAGTAATTTGTTCAGGTGTTGCTACACGTGTCCCATAATCAAAATCCAAGAATGCATTAGGATGATCTACTGAATTTATATAGTTATCATCAAGAATGACTCCTTGATATAGATCTTTCGATAATGAAGTTGGCTCCATTAATGTATTGGCATTAACATTAAAAGCAAAAATTAAAAAAAATAGACCGTATTTATGCATGAAATTCTCCCTTAAAGATATAAATAATTCTTAGAAATCATATAATAAAAACAACCAATAATGGAGGCAATATGAAAAATTTAGTAATAGTTTCTTTTCCAGCTAAAGAAGGCATGATGAATGATCTTAAAGAAATGTTAAAAAATGCTTTACCAGACACTAGATCATTTGATGGATGTATATCAGTTGATACTTATATTGAAGAGTCATCGAATACAGTACATTTAATCGAAGACTGGGAAACTTTGGAACATCAAGCGGATTATTTAAAATGGAGAGTTGAAACTGGTTTATTAGATATTTTAGAACCCTTGTTGCAAGAAGGGGCTGCTAGTTTAAAGGCAAGAGTTTGTGGAGCTCCTCAGAGTGACATATAAAATAAAAATCCTAACTTTATTATTCTCATGTAATATTTTTGCTGATTATCAAATTACTGTATTGGCTACAAATATTTCAAACTATGGAGGCTTCGGTGAATGGAGTTTTTCTGCACTATATGAGAGCGAAGAAGAATCTATTTTGTTTGATACAGGATTTCATGAGGATACTGTTTTACATAATGCCATGATATTAGGAAAAGACTTATCAAAAGTTAATAAAGTTGTTCTTAGTCACTTCCACAGTGATCATACAGGAGGATTAATTAAATTAAGGAAGACTTATAAAAACATTAATAAGAATGCTTTTTCGGAGGTTTATGTTGCAAGAGGTTTTTTTGATCAAAGATTTTATAAAGATGGTTCCAAAGAGGGTCCGGGTAATTTTAAAGATTCATCAAAATTCAAACAAAAAGCAGAAGAAGAGGGCATTAAATTTATAATCTTAGATGATCATATGATGATTTCAGAAAATCTATATGTAACTGGAACTGTTGAAAGGACTGTTGAAAAATATAATGGTCCAATGGGTTTCTTTCTTGATGAACAATTGACAATTCCAGATATTATAAAAGATGATCAATCAGTTGGAATGTTAACCGATAAAGGTTGGATTATGATGTCTGGATGCGGTCATTCTGGAATCATAAATACAGCTAAAAAGCTTCAGTCCATAAAGAATGTTCCTGTTTATGGAGCAATAGGTGGGTTTCATTTATTTAAAGCAGATAATGAAATAATTTCTAAGACAGCTAACTGGTTAGGGGATAATGGTTTAACAAAGTTCATGGGTGGACATTGCACAGGTATTTATGCAGCTGAAACAATAGCAGAGATTATTGGAATCCCTAGAGAAAATCTTTCTCATACCGCAATAGGGAGTGTATTAACAAAAGATTTAGAAATTATTAGAAGTTCTGTTGAATAGTTAGTTTGGTTTTGAGTACCAAATCATAGCAGATTGAAAAATCATTATTAGTACATGTAGATAAATTATTAATGAAGAAAAGGGCGAATCTATCATAATATTTATTGCAATTATTGAAACAGATATACAAAAAACAAAACATAATATCTTCGGAGTGATTCTTACTGTGTCACCTCTATTGATTGCAGCCCTTAATCCTTGAGCTAAATTAAAGCCATAACATGTGAATATAACCATGCAAAGGTAAATAATTTCATTGTTTTCCATATTTATCTAACTATTAAAATCTATATATACTGAGTATAGGATAGGGATATATCAAGTTCAATATATATAGCTTCGCATAATATATATTATGTTAAATAATTAATATGTTAGACTTAACTTTAATCTTATTAGTGTCAATAACCTCGTAAACATTTTTAGAAGCTTTTTTACTAGGAAAACCATCTATGAGTGCCAAATTGATTTTCTAAAACATTAGTTTCTGTTTTCATGTAATGATCAAAGCCCTTTATCACATGATTAATATAAGATTGAAGCATTGGTTTTATATATAAAAACCAAAACAATTTTTGAACCAGGATGTTTTTAACTGGAATATAGTTTTTGATATTTGGATTAATTCTTACTCTTAAAGATGATCTATTTTCATCACCTTCTACAACCCAATTAACAATAGCCATATTTCTTTTACCACCAATCCTAAGGTCATAACCATTATCCGTCCAATTATAAAATTCTCGATTGAATTTCATACCATTGTGATACTCAAGATGATCTACCGATCCATTGCCAGGCCAGTTAATAATTTCATTTTTTTTACAAAATGGATGATATTTATTTAAATTTCCTGGCTCCCTTATAAGGCCTAATATTTCTGATTTAGGTAGGTTAAGTTCTACCTTAGATTCAACATACATATACCTAATTTAATGTATATCTGCTTACTTCTGAATAAATATTCTGATTATTTCGTCTAATTAAAGAAACATAACTTGGATTAATATCTATTGGGATTACCACATTAAAATTAGATATAGGTGCCTCAAAAGCAAAGTGCTCTTTATCTTCCATATCAATATGTTGCAATCTGACCATAAATGGATCCCCTATCCCAATTTTGTACACAAGCTCATTTTTACTATTGTAAAACTCTAATCCGTAAATATCATTTTTTCTTAACATGGGATCTTTAACAAGCTTTGGGTTTGGTTTCTCAATTGCAGTTGAATTAACTTCAATTGCATCTTTTGAAAGACTTAAATTAAATATTTTCTGATTTGTACTTGAATCAGGTCTATCAAAAAAGAATTTTTTAAGATCATTTGATGATGACATTTGACCTGATGTTTGTTGATAATTAGCCCAATTAATTTTAAAGGTTGATCCCATTGAGCAGCAAGATGCTGCAAATAAGAAGTTATCCATATTTGATGAGTCAACAGATTCGTCTGTAAACCAGCCATTATTTGGATCGTACCATTCAAAAGATCCTATATATGGCATTAATGAAGCAACAGGAGTTAATTCTGGATCTGGCTGATAATAATAACTTCTTTCAAAATTTCCTTCATAAAAATCTACTGGACTTAATGGATCATTTGGTGCAAAGAGATTACCTGATAAGTCTTCAACTTGATAAGAATATGAAACCCAATCGTTATCAGCAGGTCTTTCAAAAGTAACTGAAAGTTTGTTTTCATGTTCAGGTTTTTCAACACCATCAACAAACCATTTTAGTTTTAATTTACTTTGATCATAAACGGCATCAACTGCCAAAGTAATAGAATTAGTAAGGCCATTAGAGCTTGTAAGATCGCCATATCCAGATTCACCGTTTACTGAATAGTTTCTAAAGCCTTGATTCATAATTGAACCAATAGCAAAACCATCAATATTTACAGGACCATAATAAAGGTAACAACACCACATAATATTTATCCACTGTGATCTATAATCACCCTCTTCACCATAATATGTTCCTTCTAGAAGCCCTATCCTGTCTTCACATCCTGGTTCAAAATCAATACCAGGATAATCACTATCAGGATATTCATTCATAAAACATTCACACTCTTCGTAAGATAATTCATCTCTGTAATAAATACTTCCATCTGAATAGTTGTAACAAATATCATAATCAACACCTGGGATTTCTTCTGAGAAATCAATATGATGTTTCCATTTCACTGCGTTGGGATCAAAAACAGTTGTTGTATTTACACTCCAATCTCCGTACCATTCAGCAAAAGTTCTTTCACCTCCTGAATCATATTCATCACCCATGTATCCATGAGAATGCCCCAACTCATGCATCACAACATTTCTAGACCTACTAGATATTGGTTGAATATTTACAGAGCCTTGAGCAACACCTCTTCCGCTTATTGTTGTTAAGAAGGATGTTACAGTCCAATTTGGTACAACTTCAGTCATGAAATTTCTATCAACTTCACCAATACAATAAATTGATGCATCCCAAGAAGCATAACATCCTGTTCTAATATCAAAGATTGAAACTCCTGTTAAGTCGACTTCCTCTAAAACAATAATATTAAAATAACCATCTATTAAATCTGAAGCATCAGAATCCATTAATAAGTTTACAGACGAAAGTAATGCTTCATGAAAAGAGTCTCTATCTGATTGACCATTTAACTGATCTCCTATAAATAAATAATTTGTTCGAGCGTTTGTATCAGGACCACCAACAAGGTAATAAAGATAATGATCGCTTGATGAACAATTACTTCCAGTACTGTCACAATAGTCAACTGATTTAACTTCCCTATTTGATAAAAAATATGCATTAATTTGCCCACCGCATGCTGAGTCAAGTCCATCAGATACGCAAATTTCCATTGGATTGAAGCCAGCAATCTGATTATCACTTATCGTTATAGTTGCTATACCTATATTATTGGAACCAACATTTGCAGAAAATGACCCATTAATGTTTTGACCATTAATTGAACCATACACAGATAGTTGATTAATTTCATTATCAATATCACTTAGCGTTACATTTATTTCAACTGTATCGTCAAAAATTAGATTATTTTCGTTATAAACAGATAAATCATCTGTAATTACAATAACCGGTGGATCATTTACAGCATTTACTGTAGCAGATACGTTAAGATTCTTTTGAACTGTTTTTGTGGGATCAGAAGTAGCAGATGCTGAAACAGAAATTACAAAATTATCTGTACCGAAATAATTTGGATCAGGAATAAAGGAAAGATTTCCCGAATTTGAGATTTCTGCTGTTGCATTTGATGGCGGCGAAGTTATTGAAAAAGTTATATTTGTTGGTTGATTTGTTTGAGCAGAAATGACTGTAACATAAGTATCATCTTCATTTACAGATAAACTATTAAAATTAGATACATCAAGTGTTAGGCGATCAGAGCCACCACCACCGCCACATGATGAAATTATAAATACGGCAATTAAAAGATTAAAAATTAAATTTTTCATATTTATTTACCTAATGTATCATACCAAAAATGGCTAAAGAAGATAACATTGAACTTGAAGGTCTAGTGGTAGAAACACTACCAAATACTACTTTTAAAGTTAAATTAGAAAATGACCACGTAATTACTGCTCACATTTCAGGAAAAATGAGAAAAAACTATATTAGAATCCTCACAGGCGACAAAGTGAAAGTTGAAATGTCACCATATGATCTTACAAAGGGCAGAATTACATTTAGAGGGAGATAATTATTTTTTAATCTTCGCAGTAACTTTCTTCTTACTAAAACTTATTTTTCCACTCTTAATAGAAATATTTATAACCCCACCCTCTTTTAAATCTTTATCTAGGATCTTATCGACAAGTGGTTTTTTAATATTGTCAGTAATAAATCTCTCCATGGGTCTTGCACCCATTTCTTTATTAAAACTCTTTTCAGCAATCCATTTAAGTAAATCTTTTTTATAAACTATCTCTATATTTCTTTCATCAAGCTGCGCTTGAAGTTTTGTCATGAATTTATCAGCTACTGATAAGATAACTTCAATATCAAGTGAATTAAACTCAATTATTTCATCAAGACGATTTCTAAACTCGGGTGAAAATAATCGCTTTAATGATTCCATAGCATCCGATTGATTGGATTGCTCATTAAAACCAATATTTCTTTTCGATAGTAATTGGGCTCCAACATTTGTAGTCATAATAACAACACAATTTCTAAAATCCGCTTTTCTTCCATTATTATCAGTAAGAACCCCAGCATCCATTACTTGAAGCAATATATTGAATATATCTGGATGCGCCTTTTCAATTTCATCTAAGAGAATTACACTGTTAGGACTCTTTGTAACAGAGTCTGTAAGTAGCCCACCTTGGTCTGAGCCTACATATCCAGGAGGAGCGCCTATTAACCTAGATACAGCATGTCTCTCCATATATTCTGACATATCAAATCTCAATAAAGGAACACCTAGTATTGTTGATAGCTGTTTTGAAATTTCTGTCTTACCTACACCCGTTGGGCCAGTAAATAGAAAAGAACCAATTGTTTTATTTTCATCTCTTAAACCAACTCGTGAAAGCTTAATAGCATTTGATAATACTTTTATAGCTTTATCTTGACCAAAAATAACTGTTTTTAATTTAGTTTCTATATCTTTAAGATTTTCAACATCTGATGTACTGAGGTTCTTTTTAGGAATTTGAGTGATAAATGAAATTGTATTTTCTATATCATGTGTACTTATTTTGATTGGGTCATCATTATCTCTATAAAGATTTTTTGATGCCCCTGTTTCATCTATAACATCAAATGCCTTGTCTGGTAGATATTTATCATTAATAAATTTATCTGAAAGGTTAACCGCAGCTACAATTGAATCATTTGAAAATTTTACATTATGGTATTTTTCAAATTCTTTTATTACACCATTAATAATAGTTATACATTCCTCAACCGAAGGCTCATTTACATCTATTTTTTGAAATCTTCTAGCTAAAGCTTGATTTTTTGAGAATACATTTCGATATTCCTGAAAAGTTGTTGATCCTATACATCTTATATTTCCTTTTGCTAATTCAGGTTTAAGAAGATTTGATACATCTAGAGATCCTCCACCAGCTGAACCGGCACCAATGATTGTATGGATCTCGTCAATAAATAAGATTGGATTTTTTTGAGACTTTAAGAAATTGATAACTTCTTTTATTCTCTTCTCAAAATCACCTCTATATTTGGTTCCTGCTATCAGTGAAGCAATATCAAGAGAAAATATAGAAAAGCTCTGAACTGATTTAGGAATTGAACCGTTATAGATTTTCTGAGCAAGGCCTTCAACAAGAGCAGTCTTTCCAACACCTGATTCTCCAACAAGTATAGGATTGTTTTTATTTTTTCTTGATAGAATTTGTACTAATCTATTAAGTTCTTCTTCTCTACCTATTAAAGTATCTAATTTATTATTTTCAGCAAGTTTCTTTAAATCGATGAGATGGTTTGAGCTTTCATCTGATTTGCTATCTGTTAATTCTGTATCACTTGTTACACCTAAATCTTCTTTCTTAGATTTTTTTCCATGAGAGATAAAAGTCACAACATCTAGTCTGCTTACTCCATGCTTAGTTAGAAGGTAAACAGCATGTGATTCCTTTTCAGAAAAAATAGCTACGAGAATATTTATATGCTTAACCAATCCTTTTCCAGATGATTGAACATGAAAAACAGATCTTTGCAGGACTCTTTGAAATCCTAAGGTTGGTTGTGATGATTTAGCATTTTCACCTTTTGTAATAGCAGTATCTTGAAGAAACTCTTTAACATCATTATTTAAAGCTGAAATATTGCAATTAGAAGCTTTTAATGCATCTCTTACTTCAAAATCTTCCATAATCATTAAAAGTAGATGTTCAACTGTAATATACTGAAGACCAGTTTTTGTAGCCTGATCAAATAATGATGATATTGAATTTTCTAGCTCTTTACTAAACATACCTAATCATAAATTGGTTTTACTATACTAATCAATGGATGATCGTTAATTTTAGCAAGGTTATTAACTTCATAAGATTTTGTTTCTGCTAAGTCCTTAGTGAATATTCCACATGATGCTTCACCTTCGTTATGAACCTTAAGCATAATTTCATTTGCTTGCTGATCTGTATGATTAAAAATTTCTTTTAAAACATAAACAACAAAATCCATAGGAGTAAAATCATCATTTAATAAAATGACATCAAACATAGGTGGTTTTTTTGTTTTAGGTTTTAGCTCTTGGACTTTATTTTCAAACGATGCGATCTCAGACATTAAATCCTTTTACATTCTTTTGATCATCTCTTTTGCAAAACCTGAGCAAGAAACAAGTGTAGCGTTATCCATTAATCTTTCAAAATCATATGTTACATATCTATCTTGAATAGTTTTTTCAATTGAGTTTATTAAAAGATCTGCGGCTTCATTCCAGTTTATATGTCTAAGCATCATTTCAGCGGAAAGAATTAAAGATAATGGGTTAACTTTATCTAGGCCAGCATATTTTGGTGCAGTTCCATGTGTAGCTTCAAACATCGCAGCCTCATCACCAATATTTGCACCAGGAGCAATACCTATACCACCAACCATTGCCGCTAGTGCATCTGAAAGGTAATCACCATTTAAATTCATTGTTGCAATAACATCATATTCTCTTGGTCTTAATAGTATTTGTTGTAAAAAAGCATCGCATATAACATCTTTTACTATTATTTTTCTTCCGTTGTTGGGATTAATAAAGTAATGCCATGGTCCTCCATCGAGATCATCACCATCGAATTCTTCTCTACAAAGCTCATACCCCCAATCTCTGAATGCGCCTTCAGTAAATTTCATAATATTTCCTTTGTGTACTAGAGTGACAGAGGATCTATCTTGTTCGATAGCATATTCAAATGCTCTTTTTACAAGCCTTTTTGTTCCCTCTTCTGATATTGGTTTTACACCCAATCCAACATTTTGTGGGAATCTTATCTGATCGACATTGAATTTATCTTGAAGTATTTTCACTAATTCTGCAGATTCATTTGAGTCAGACGCAAACTCTACACCAGCATAAATATCTTCTGAGTTTTCTCTAAAGATTACCATATCAACATCACCTGGAACCTTTACTGGGCTAGGAACACCAGTAAACCATCTAACTGGACGTAAACATACATACAAATCAAGAATTTGTCTTAGTGAAACATTTAATGACCTTATGCCTCCACCAACAGGCGTTGTTAAAGGTCCTTTAATACTTACAACATACTCACGAAGAGCATCTAAGGTCTCATCTGGTAACCATTCATCTTTACCATAAACTTTAGTAGATTTTTCACCGCAATATATTTCCATCCAAGATATAGATTTTTCCTCTCCATAAGCTTTTTCAACAGCAGCATTAACAACATCAATCATAGCCGGTGTTATATCTGAACCAATACCATCCCCCTCTATAAATGGGATTATTGGATTATTAGGAACTGTCAAGACTCCATCTTTTAATGTAATTTTTTCACCTGATTCAGGAATTTTTATATTTTTGTAACTCAATTTATATCCTTTAATATTTAACAAATTTTGTGTTGCAAATTATACTCCTTATAAAAATTATTTTAATAGATAATAAAAAATAAATATGTCCAATAAAACAGTAGTTGTAGGTATGTCTGGTGGAGTGGATTCGTCTGTTTCAGCATATCTATTAAAAAAACAGGGATTTAAGGTAATTGGATTATTTATGAAAAATTGGCAATCTGAACCAGGAGAAGTTTGCACATCTGAAATTGATTTCAAAGATGCCTCTGAAGTTTGCGATATGCTTGATATTCCCCTTCACAAAGCTAACTTTTCGGATGATTACTGGGATAGAGTTTTTAAGCAATTTCTTTCAGAGCATGAAAAAGGACGAACTCCTAATCCAGATATTCTATGCAACAGAGAAATAAAGTTTAAATCTTTTTATGATTATGCTTTAAAGATAGGTGCTGACTTCATAGCTACTGGGCATTATGCAAAAGTTGAAAATGATGATGGAGAAGCAAAGCTATATAGGTCTAAAGATATTGATAAAGATCAAACCTATTTTTTGCATGAAGTTAGTTCTAAGGAATTTAGTAAAACTATATTCCCTCTTTCTGATATCTATAAATCTGAAGTAAGGGATATAGCTAAAGAACTAAATTTGAATATACATTCAAAAAAAGATTCAGTAGGTATATGTTTCGTAGGCGAAAAGAATTTAAGAGATTTCTTAAATAGATTCATTAAATTTAAGAAAGGTAATATTTTAAATACTGATAATGAGATTGTCGGTGAGCACAACGGATCTATTTTATACACAATTGGACAGAGGCAAGGGTTAGGAATCGGTGGGATAAAAGATAAAGATGAACTGCCTTGGTATGTTTATGGAAAGAATATAAGTAAAAATGAGATATATGTATGCCAAGGAGTAGATAATCAACTTCTCTACACTGAAAATATCACACTAGATAAGATTCATTGGATAAATGATTTAAAAGAGTTTAAACATTTAGATTGCTTAGTACAGATTAGGCATCGCCATAAGCCAGTAAAATGCATTATTGAATTTAATAAAGGATTTAGAGTTATGTTTGATGAAGAAATCCGAGGTGTAGCGCCTGGTCAATCAGCTGTCTTTTATAAAGATAACTTATGTTTGGGCGGCGGTGTTATTGAAGCAAGAAATAATGATTTATAATTCTAAACGTGAATAACTCAATTAATAATTTATCCCCTTTAGACGGTAGATATTCTAAAAAAGTTTCTGAAATTACTGAGCTTTTTAGTGAAAAAGCACTTATCCAAAAAAGGTTTATCATCGAAATTGAATGGTTGCTATTTGTTTTAAATGAAAGTTTTTATAAAACTATAAAAATATCAAAGGTTGATATAAAGAAGATAAACAAATTTAAAAATAATTTTGATCAGTCATATGCAAAGAAAATTAAATCTATTGAAAATAAAACCAATCATGATGTTAAAGCTGTTGAATATTTTATAAATGATTATTTTAAGAAAAATAAACTTAAAAAATTTATTCCTTATGTTCATTTAGGTTTAACTTCAGAGGATGTTAATTCTCTTGCTTATGCGCTAATGATAAGAGAAATAAAAGATGAAACTATCGTTTCAATTAATACGCTGAACAAAGAGTTAAAATCTTTAGCAACTAAATATAAGAAAATATCATTTTTAGCACGAACTCATGGTCAGCCTGCGTCCCCTTCTACACTTGGTAAAGAAATACTTGTATTTAATAAAAGACTTGAAAGACAGACTGATCAGCTAAAAAGTATTAATCCTATGGCGAAATGGGGAGGAGCTACAGGAAACTATCATACAATTCTTTTAGCTAATAAAAATAAAGATCCAGTTAAGATAGCAACAAAATTTATTAGAAAGTTCAAAGTTGAACATAATGTGGTCACCACACAAATTGAACCACATGATTGGATAGCTGAAACGTGTCATGCCCTTATCAGGGTTAACAACATTGTGAATGATCTTAATAATGATATGTGGATGTATATTGCTAATGATATTTTTATCTTAAAAACAATAAAAGATGAGGTTGGATCATCAACAATGCCTCATAAAGTCAATCCAATAGATTTTGAAAACTCTGAGGGAAATATAGGCCTAGCAAACTCTATGCTTAATTTTTTTGCTGAAAAACTTCCAATATCTAGGTTGCAAAGAGATTTAAGTGATTCAACTACATTGAGAAATATAGGTGTTGCTTTTGGTTATTCTGTAATTTCTTATAAGTCAACTTTAAAAGGATTACAGAAAATAACTCCAAATAAAAATAAAATAAATGAAGAGCTAGATAATAACTGGATTGTTTTAAGTGAAGCTGTGCAGACAATAATGCGCTTAGAAAATATAGAGAATGCATATGAAAAACTTAAAGATTTAACAAGAGGTAAAAATCTTAATAAGGAACAATATCTTGAATTTGTAGAAAATTTAGATGTTACACAAAAGAACAAAGACTATTTAAAAAGTCTAAATCCGAGAAACTATATTGGAGTTGCTCCAAAACTTAAATAAATGTTTATATTTCGAGCATAAAATATTATTATGGAAAACCTTTTGAGGTATCAATATGAAAAAATATAGCGATCTTATTAAAGAGATTAAGAATTCTGAAAATTTTAAAAATTCTTCATGGGAATCTATTAATCCCGAATATGTTGCAAGGATGCAACTTCAAAACAGATTTAAGTCTGGGATTGAAATAGCTAAATATAATGCTGCGATCATGAGAAAAGATATGGATGATTATGATAGTGATTCTTCAAAATATACTCAGTCTCTTGGTTGTTGGCATGGCTTTATAGGGCAACAAAAATTAATATCAATAAAAAAACACTTTGATACTAACGATAAAAAATATCTTTACCTTTCAGGTTGGATGATAGCGGCTCTTAGATCACAATTTGGACCTCTGCCAGATCAATCGATGCATGAGAAAACTTCTGTTGCTAGTTTGATAAACGAACTCTATACATTCTTAAGACAGGCTGATGCAAGAGAGCTTGGTGGGCTCTTTAGAGAGTTAGATGAAGCAAGTGATGAAAATGATAGAAAAGAAATTATCAACAAAATAGATAATTATCAAACTCATGTTGTTCCTATCATTGCAGATATAGATGCAGGATTTGGTAATGAAGAAGCTACATACTTAATGGCAAAGCAAATGATAGAAGCTGGCGCATGTGCGATTCAAATAGAAAATCAGGTATCAGATGAAAAACAATGCGGACATCAGGATGGGAAAGTAACTGTTCCTCATGCTGAATTTTTAGCAAAAATTAATGCTGTTAGATATGCATTTCTAGAGCTTGGTGTTGATGATGGTGTTATAGTAGCCAGAACAGACTCTCTTGGCGCTGGATTAACCGCAAAAATTGCAATCACAAAAGAAGTTGGTGACTTGGGTGACCAATATAACTCTTTCTTGGATACAGAAGAAGTTAATGAAACAGATATTAAACATGGAGATGTGATGATTAATCATCATGGAAAAATTGTTAGACCAAAAAGATTACCTTCGAATCTTTATAAATTTAAAGAAGGTACAGGTGAAGCTAGGTGTATTTTAGATTCGATAACAAGCCTACAAAGCGGCGCTGATTTAATTTGGATTGAAACAGAAAAACCACATATAGGACAAATTGCAGAGATGATGAATGAAATTAAGAAAGTTGTCCCTAATGCAAAGCTTGTTTATAACAACAGTCCGTCATTCAATTGGAC
>ENA-OSEY01001262-OSEY01001262.1-marine-metagenome-genome-assembly--contig:-NODE-1262-length-17745-cov-5.422119_pt1 | contig 17745 bp, 22 predicted proteins | sample MGYA00248465_ERZ534230 | MGnify/ENA primary metagenome ERZ534230 (study PRJEB26409, sample SAMN06344110) | marine metagenome | isolation source: Sea water from surface | place: Atlantic Ocean:Southern...
AGGTAGCAAAATTGCAGGAATAAATGACTTTATTACAAAATAAATTTTTAAAATATTATATTGGTTATAATGATTTTTTTGATGAAATTGAAAAAGTTTCTTCAATTCAAAGTAAATCAAACTTAGCCTTTGATATTGTAAAATATGACGATCATAATTACGAAATTCATGTAGCCTTAGCAGGAATAGAACCTAATCAAATAAAAATTAATACTGTTAATGATTATTTAGTGTTGGATGTAAAAAATAAACCATTATCAATTGATAAAGATATAATACATAAAGGTATTCAAAATAATTCTACTAAACAAGTTTTTAGACTAGAGCAAAATATTTTAGTGGACGAAGCAGAATTAACCAATGGCATATTAAAAATCAAATTATATAAAAAAGATATGCAAGCATCACCTAGAAGAATTATTGAAATAATAGAAGAATAAATCAAATCTTATTAATTTTAAATAAGGAAAAGAAATGAACCATATGATTGATACTCAAAAGTTAAAAAGTCAAATTACTGAAAAAGAATGGCAATTAAGACTAGATCTGGCCGCTACTTACAGATTAATTGCCATGTATGGATGGGATGATTTAATTTATACTCACGTGTCTTTAAGAATACCTGGACCAGAACATCATTTTCTAATAAATCCCTACGGTTTGATGTTTGATGAGATTACTGCTTCTAGCTTGGTTAAAATTGATCTTAATGGTGATGCAGTTATAGATACACCTTATGAAGTAAATCCTGCTGGTTTTACCATTCATAGTGCAATACATTCTGCAAGAGAAGATGCTCAATGCGTTTTACATCTTCACACTAATGATGGTGTTGCTGTTTCTATACAAAAAGATGGATTACTACCAATTAGCCAAACTTCTATGTTGATTCATCCACATATTGCATATCATGATTATGAAGGCCTAGCACTAGATCATAGTGAAAAAGAAAGATTAATTAAAGACATAGGAGATAAAAATCTATTTATACTTCGTAATCATGGAACTTTATCTGTTGGACAAACATGCGGAATAGCTTTTATGGGAATATATTTTCTTGAGAGAGCTTGTTCGGCTCAGATAAGAGCACAGGCAGCTGGTAAAATAAATTTACCATCAAAAGAAGCCATTAAAACCACTCAAGAACAATCTATTGGTATGTTTGATTTGGGAAAAGACAGGTTGGCTTGGCCAGCATTGCTAAGAAAACTTGAGAGATACTCGCCAGACTATAAAATTTAAAATGCCGATTTAGCACCGCCTGTCTTTTGAGAAGTGAATATAGAACCATAATCTGGTGCTGGAGGAAGAGGTATTGTTACCGGAACATTATCCATTCTAGGTTGGTAACTTACCTTCCCACACACCATTTGCTTTTCTAATTGATTGCACAATTGTACAGGATTTGTGCTTTTCATATATGCGCCTGCGCCAACCAATGGCCATGCATCGGCTGAATTGCATTCGTAAAATAAAACTAATCTATCTCTGTTACTGTTATTAGGTGAAGATCCATGAAGTGTTCTCGCATGATGAATAGTCATAGATCTTGCCTTTCCAGTTAAAGTTACTGCTTTGCTCATATCAAAATCTGAATCATCTGGATCAATTGCACCACAAAAAACACCATTGTTAAAATGACTTAACACAGGGCCCTTGTGACTCTTAGGTATTACCATTAATGGTCCATTATCTATATCAACATCATTTAACATCAAACCCAAAGCCAGAACATTATCATTTGTGTGAGGATAAAATGCCCAATCTTGGTGCCATTCCACAGCAGCCCCTCCACCAGGTGCTTTGGTGTTTAATTTACTTGTTTTTAAAGACACATTATCACCAAGAAGATCTCTAAGAATTTCTTCAATTTTTGACTCTTTTATAATATCCCAAAAAAATTGAGAATGTTGGTGTGGCTGTTTAATTCTTTTAAGTCTGGGGTTATCAGATGAATGACCATCTTCAAGGTCAAAAATATTATCATTTTCTCTGATCATTTTTGATTTTTCAAAAAAACCATCTACTAAAGCTAACATTTCCTTGTGTTGATTTTCTGATATAACATCTTCAACAAGTAAATAACCTTGGTCATTGTAAAAATTTATTTCATCCTTAGATAATGCCATCTATACCCCCTAAAAAATAGAAAAGTAATTATAATTTTAGTCATTTGTAAATTATATGTTAATTAAATAATTTTTAAGAGCAACAAGATATGAAGAATAATTTTATAGAGCTAGACAGTAAGCAAGCTTGGCTAAGATTAATAATTATCTTTACAATGAGTGTTATTGGAACTGCAGGCATGTGGTCTGTTGTTATAATAATGCCAAATATTCAAAATGAGTTTGGACTAGATAGAGCAGCTTCTACCTATCCATATGTTGCAACAATGTTTGGTTACGGTATAGGCAATGTAATCATTGGTCGTATGTTAGATAAAATTGGGATTAGAAAACCAATAATTTTTGCTTTAGTATTATTAGTTTCTTCTTATTTGTTTTCAGTTTTAGCAACAAATGTTTTTTGGCTGTCTATAATTCAGTTTTTTTTAGGTTTTTCTGCTGCCGCTTTTTTTGGTCCAATGATGGCAGATATATCTAAATTTTTTTATAAAAGAAAAGGTCTTGCTGTCTCTCTAGTTGCAAGTGGTCAACATTTATGCGGTGCAATATGGCCATTTTTGATCAAAGACTTTTTAATTGATGGCCAATGGAAGAGTGCACATTTATTTATCGCTGTAGTATGCAGCATTTGCATCCCAATATTATTTTTTTTTCTAGGAGAAAAGAAAACAAAATCAAATGAAAAAGTACATAATTTTGAAAAAAATAGAAATGTAAATTCTACTCAAAAATTATCAATAAGTAATAAAAAAATTCAAATTTTACTAATGTTTGCTGGAATTCTTTGTTGTGTTGCTATGTCTGTGCCACAAGTACACATCGTACCTTTATGCATTGATTATGGATATGGCTTAACGGTGGGTACTGAAATATTATCATTTATGTTATTTGCTGCTGTAACAAGCAGAATTTTGTTTGGCTTTTTATCAGATAAAATAGGTCCCATTCAAACACTTATTCTTGGTTCAAGTCTTCAAGCTATTTCTCTATCAATGTTTTTGCCTTTTAATAGTCAATTATCTTTGTACATTGTTGCAGTCTTTTTTGGATTATCCCAAGGAGGAATAGTACCTATCTATACTGTGATTATAAGTAAATTCTTACCTACTAATGAAGTCGCTGAAAGAGTTGGTTTACTCATATTCGCAACTATAATTGGAATGTCATTAGGTGGTTGGTTGTCAGGGGAAATATTTGATTATACTAATTCATATAAATTGGCATTTTTAAATGGTATATTTTGGAATATTATAAATGTCTCGATAATGGTTTATCTGTATTTAGTTTATATAAATTCAAAAAGGATTAATGATTAATGGATTTAGAAAAATTAATGTCTGATTTATGGAAAAAATATCTTGAAACAAAAGATGTCAAGTATCTTGCTGAAGCATGTGAAAAAGCACCTTTTTTTGGGCAAAAACAAATGGGAAAAGAAATTAGCAAAATTTTAAAAAATTTGTCATGATTAATTCTATAATGATTTTAGATTTTTGGTTTAAAGAATGTACTCCAAAGATGTGGTTCAAAAAAGACAAAGAATTTGACAACTTAATAAAGAACAGGTTTCAAAAAATACTTGAATTTTGTTTAGAAAATAAAATCAACAACTATCACTTTACTAAAGAAGATTATCTTTCGTGGATAATTGTATTAGATCAATTTAGTAGAAATATTTATAGAAACCAAATAAAATCATTCGCTGGAGATGAGAAAGCTCTAAAATTATCAAAAATAGCAATAAAGAAGAGTTTTCTTAAATCTAACGAAGATAACTATAATAGTTTTTTTTTGATGCCTTTTATGCATAGTGAAAAACTTTCAGATCATCAATTTAGTCTTCCCTTTTTTAAAAAATATACAAATAAAAAAACTTATGATTCAGCACAAAGACATAAAAAAGTTATAGAAACTTTTTCAAGATTTCCTCATAGAAATGAAATTTTAGGTAGAAAATCAACTAAATCAGAATTAGAGTTTTTGAAATTACCTGGGAGTAAATTTTAAATATCATGGAAATTAATAATACAAAAGTTGGAAATAATCCAAGTATTTCAATTGATTATGCAGGTCAAGGGGAAATGATTATCTTTTTGCATGGTATTGGTGGTAATAAAAAGAATTGGACAGAGAATCTTATTTTTTTCTCTAAAAAATTTCTTTCAGTTGCTTGGGATACTCGAGGATATGGAGAAAGTGATGATTATGAAGGAGATTTAAATTTTGAGGATGTTTTATATGATCTAGTGAAAATATTCAAACATTTTAACAAAGATAAGGCTCACATTGTAGGACTGTCAATGGGTGGACAAATCGCAACTTTATTTTATGAAAAATATCCAAGTTATGTAAAATCTTTAATATTATGCGATACTCATTTTGGATTATCAAATCTAAGTCCACAAGAAATTGAAAAATTTATAAACTTAAGAAAAGAACCTCTTATAAATGGCAAAGAACCAAGAGACATAGCTCCAATCGTAGCTTCAACACTTATTGGAGATGTTAATAATAAATCAGCCTATGAACAATTAGTTAACTCAATGGAGCTATTACATAAAGAAAGCTATTTAAAAACCATTGACACATCAATGAGAACTGAACATCGTCATATCTTTAAAACAATCGATGTGCCAACATTTATCATGGTTGGTGAGTTAGACACTTTGACGCCACCATCAATGTCTAATGAAATTATGAAAGAAATAAAAAATAGTAAATTAAGCGTTATTCCTAATGCTGGTCATCTATCAAATATTGAAAATCCAACAGTATTCAATCAAAAATTGTTAGAATTTCTAGATAGTTAAATGAAGTTAATTAAAATTAAACTATACATATATCAATTAATCTATTCACAAATAAAGCATACAAAGCTTATGACTCAAAATATGAGAAGTCCAGGAAATGGTTTTTTAGGAAATATTGCTAAAGAACTGATGATTGTATTTAACGAATTTGTTTATAATGACTCAATTAAAAAACTCAATGTTAAAAAAAATGATAATGTTATAGAAATTGGATCTGGTAATGGACAGGGAATTAAAAAATTACTAAACCTCACTTCCAAAAATATTATTTCGATAGAAGTCAGCGATACATTTCGTAATAAATTAATTCAAAAATTTAAAAATCAAAATGTTACAATCTTATCTAATGATGCAAAAAATTTATCTGATATTGTAAAAGATAATTCTTTCGATAAATTACTAGCAGTTAATGTGGTTTATTTTTTACACCCTATAATTGACTATGCTAGAGAATTCTTCAGAATATTAAAAATAAATGGATTAGGTGTTTTAGTTTGCAAATTTGAGGGTATTAAAAACTTTGATAACAAAGTTGCTCCAAATAAGAATTTGGAAGATATAGTTAATGCTTTTGAGAAAGCCGGGTTTAGCGTTAAAACAGAATTCATTAAATCCAATAATACACAAAAAGAATATCATGCAATTTATTTAAGAAAGAGTAAGAATGAACCATAATTCAAATATACAACCAAGAAGGAGTTTTATATTTACTCCTGGTCTGAAGCCTGACATGTATCCAAAAGCTCTTAAATCCGGCACAGATATGGTATGTGTTGAATTAGAAGATGGTATTGCCCCACATGATAAAGAAACAGCAAGAAACTTAGCTCTAAAATTATTTCAAGAAAAGCAAGAAAATGACGGAGTTGAAAGAATTTTAAGAATTAATTGTTTAAGAGAAAAGTTTGGAATAGAAGATGTCCAGGCTATTTTGTCAACTAAAAATCCTCCACCAGCTCTAATGATCCCAAAAGTAAAAACATCTCAAGAAGTTAAACTTTTAGATGATTTACTCAGTGAAAAAGGACATAACTGTAGACTTCATATTATAATTGAAACTAATGAAGGATTAGAAAATGCCTTTGACATCGCAAATTGTTCACAAAGAATAGATGCACTTTTTTTTGGAGGTGTAGATATGTCTGCAGAGTTAAGATGTGAAAATAAATGGGAACCCCTTTTATATGCAAGATCCAGAATAGTACATGCAGCAGCCTCCGCTGGTATTGATGCAATAGATGTTCCTTATCTTGATCTAGATGATCTAGATGGTATGAAAGAGGAAGCAATTAAAGCAAAAGAGCTTGGTTTTAGTGGGAAAGGATCAATACATCCAAAACAAATTTCTGTATTAAATAATGTTTTCACTCCCTCTATTGAAGTTATAGAACGAGCAAAAAAAATCACATCAACATTTGAAGAAGCAAATACTGGGCTCGTTGTAATTGATGGCAAATTAATTGAAAAACCAGTGTTAAGAGAAATGTATAGAATTTTATCTATAGCGAACAAATTAAATAATTAATAACCTTAATGCTAAAAATATTAAAATAATCTGAAATATATAAAAAAATAATTTATTGCTAATTTTATCTAGTAAATACTGCCCAATTCTGCTTCCCAAAAGTGTAGCAGGTATCATTAACAAAAAAGTATCTATATATTCTAAAAAAGAGAACCCAATCAAAGAGAACCCAATAATTTTTGTGAAGTTTCCGACTAACCCAAAATAACCTAATGTTCCAACTATTGATTTTTTTTCGTTAATACTTTGCTTAACAATTACAGCTAATAGAGGGGCAATAACACCTACAAGGATATTTAAAATACCTGTAAACAATCCTACGATATAATACCAATTCGATGATATAATAAAATTTTTTATAAATTTAATATTTTGCAATATGAGTGCAATTATTATGAATGAACCAATTAGTTTTTTAATATCTTCTGCATTGATACTTTGAAAGATCTCAAGACCTATATAGACACCTAAAGGTATCATAAGTGAAAATTTTAATATTATGCTCCATTTTACAAACTTTCTTAAAAGCCATGTCCTTGCAATGTTCGAAGTAAATTGAATTACACCATGAACTGGAATTGCTTCAGATGGATTCATGAATTGTAACATTGCAGCTAGTAGCACTGTGCCACCACCTGCTCCAGCAATAGATGTCATCATTGCTGTGAAAAATGAAAGTAAGGTAAGAAGTAGATTGTCATAAATAGATAATTCAAGCATTGTTAAATTCAAATGATTTTAAGATAATTTATTCTTATACTTTTTTGATATTTAATTGAATAAATTTTGTTTGAAGGGTCATCTTATTTTGAAGAAAAATACCGTAATATTATCTGTTAATAATGATGAAGGACACTTATGCGTTGATATATTTATTAGAGAAAATAAAACTTTTGGTTTTGAAGAATATAGAAAAGATCCTGAAAATATTGATGGGTGGTACAAAGTTGGAAATTACAGTGATAAAATATATAAGAACCAAAAAGAAGCCTATAAAAATGCATGCAAAAATATTCTGTGGTTAAAATATAAGAAATGAAGATAGTAAGCCTTTTCCCTGCAGGATCAGAAATAATATGTAATTTAGGGTTGTCAGACAACCTTGTCGCAGTAAGTCATGAATGTGATTTTCCTCCTTTGTTGAATAAAAAAATTAGAGTAACAAAAAGTATCATTACTAATAGTATGGATCAAAGAATGATTGATCAATTAGTTAAAAATGCGATAGAAAATAATGTTTTAATTTATGAAGTTGATAACAAAAAACTCCTTGAAATAAATCCAGATATAATTATCACACAAGGATTATGCGAAGTATGTTCAATCTCAGAAAATCAAGTTCAAGCTACTTTAAAAAATAATCTATGTACTTTAACAAGCAAGACTAAAATAATTTCGTTAAATGCTAAAACATTTGAAGAAATTTGTTCTGAAATTAAAATGATTGGTAAAGAAGTTAACAAAATTGAAGTTGCTGAAAGACTAATTCAGGTAGCTAATAATAAAAAAAATAATCTAATTAAAAAAAAATTTAATAAAAAACTTTTACTCCTAGAGTGGATTGATCCTTATTTTAGCCCTGGTCATTGGATACCAGAACAAATTGAGATAGCTGGTTTTCAATCTGTTGTGGGAAAGAAAGGTGAAAAGTCAGTAGAATTGTCTGCTGAAAAAATTAATGAACTTAATCCTGACTATATTGGTTTAATCTGTTGTGGTTACAATCTTGAAGAAAATAAACTTTTCGCAAATAAACTTTATGAAGACTCTAGAATAAATAATTTGGATGCTATTAAAAACGAACAAGTATTCGCTTTTGATTCTAATTCTTATTTTAGCAGACCATCTTTAAGAATTATGGATGGAGCTGAACAGCTCAGAGAAGCAATAATTTATAGCAATAAAAATAATCATTGTAAGAGAAATTATTGATAGATTATTGGAAACTCTTCACCAACAAGTTTGTCACCAGTTTTGAGCTTAATATTTTCAAATGGAGGAGATCCCTTTCCTCCTCTATCAACAAAAAATGCATCATCTCCTACAATCCTAGCTGAAAAAATTCTTCTTCTGCTTAATTTATTAACATTTTCAGAAGCCCCATGAAGTGTTCTAAAATCAAACGCAATTGCATCACCAGCTTTTATTTCCCAGCTTAAAATCTTATAGTCATTTCTGTTTGCGTTAATGTCAGGAACTTCAATTGATTTATCATTTTCATATAAATCATTTCCGTTAAATCTTTTAGGTTTATGAAGAACATTAGACAAATGCGATCCTGCGATACATTCTAAACATCCTTCTTTAGAAATATCGTCTAAGCTATCCAAAAACTTACTGATTGTTCTCCATCAACACAATAATAAGGTTTATCCTGGTGCCAGGGGGTTTTTATCGATGAACCAGGTTCTTTTACAAGTACATGATCATGGAAAAATCTTGAACTTTTAGAATGCATTAATAATGAAGCATAATAGCCTAACTTGGAGTTAAATATAAAGTCATTAAATTCAGATATTCTGTTCCAATTTACTAAATCTTGAAAAAAGGGTGCAGTTCCATCTTCTGGTATGTATGATCTTTCCCTAACGCTTGGGTTAGCAATTAATTTATCAACACCTATTCTTAATTTATCTACCCAATCAGAGAAAATTCCTTTACATAAAATTGCACCATCTTTTGCAAAATTTTCAATGTCATTATTATCTATAAATTCCATCCCATTCCTTTACAGCTTCTAATTTTCCATCCTTACCTAGTTTAGGTCTGTTTTTAGAAAAAGTATTTTCTGATCCCACTACACCATAGTCCATATACCCTAATCTTACTAAAGGTCTCGCTGCGGAGGCATTAAACAGCCCGTCTTTAATGAACTTATCATTGATATAAATTCCAACAACTTGTCCAAAAATAACATAGTTACCTTTACCTAATTTCCTGTCTACATTGGGCAAATCTATTGTTTTCCAATGCTTGCATTCAAGCGCAGCTGCGGCTTCAGAAACAAATGGTGCAGATACAAATTTACCAATTTGTGGCTTAAGTCCAGCTAATTCGAATTCATCGACCTCAGAACCTGCAGGAACAGAACTTCCATTCATGTGATCAAATAAATCTTCTGTTGCTAATGAAACTGTAAAATCACCAGTCTCTTCAATATTTTTTACAGAATCTTTTATATCAACAGAAGAAAACATAACAAAATGTGGCCTGTCAGCAATTGCATTAAAATAGCTATAAGGTGCTAAATTATAAACACCAGTTTTAGAACGACTACCAATCCAACCTATTGGCCTAGGTGCAACTATTGCTTTAAATGGGTCATGTGGAAGATTATGTTCATTTTTAATAGTATCGTAGTGCATTTAAGTATCCAGTAATAATAAAAAGTTTATAATCAAATTAAACAATATAAATTAAAAGTATAGAATAAATTTTTTTAACAAATGAAGTGTGAAATTATGAATTTGAAAGAGATTAAAAATATTGGTTTTATTGGTTTAGGGGTTATGGGAAGCCCTATGTGCAACAATCTACTTAAAAATAAAAAATGGCACATTATTGTTCATGATTTAGATAATTCTAAAGAAAAAGAATTAGAAAAAAATGGAGCTTCAATTGCAAAAAATCTCAATGAATTATTTAATGTAGCAGATATGATCATTACCTGTTTACCTGGAGGTGATTTCGTAAGAGAAATCTATCTTGGAGAAAAGAAAATAGTATCTGAAATAAACCCAGATAAATTGATTATCGATATGTCTACTTCTCAACCAGATTTAATGATTGAGCTAAACAAACTAATAACAAAAAAAGGTTCATTCTTTGCTGATGCGCCTATAGCTAGAACAAGGCAGGCCGCTAGAGATGGAACACTAGCAATAATGGTAGGTTCTAAAAAACAAGTTTATAATAGGATATTTCCTATTTTGGAATATATGGGAAAAGATATTATGCATTGTGGTGATGTAGGGACAGGTCAAATGACCAAAATTTTAAATAATATGATACTATTTGAAACAGTTGTTGCGCTCTCAGAGGCTGCAAATATCGCAGAAAAATATGATATGAGTGTTAAAGACTTATTTGAAAATATTACGAAATGTTCTGGGGATAGCTTCGCACTAAGAAATCATGGACTAAAAAGTATAGCCCAAAATCACTTCCCTTCCCCAGCATTTTCTTCAGAGTATGCCCTTAAAGATCTTTCTTATGCAATAAATTTAGGAAAAACACATAACTTAAATTTACCAGGAGCAAACTCAGCTAAAAAACTTCTTAAAAAATCAATCATGAATGGTGATAAGGATTTATATTTCCCAGTCATAAAAAAACATTTTGGTTAAGTTACCCTCTTCCAACGAACGGCATTTTGTTTGCCATAACTGTCATGTCTAAAACATTTACGGTTACAGGTAAATTAGCCATATATAAAACAGCGTTAGCAATATGAATGGAATCAATAACTGGCTCAACTTCTGTTTTACCTGTGGCTTGTGGCACACCTTCTTTCATTCTTTCAGTCATTGGTGTTTCTGCATTTCCAATATTAATTTGACTACAACAAATATCATATTTTCTGCCATCTAATGAAATAGTTTTAGTCATTCCAGTAACACCATGTTTTGTTGCTGTGTAAGGAATAGATCCAGGTCGAGGAGTTACAGAAGAAACACTGCCATTATTGATAATTCTTCCACCTTGCGGAGATTGTTTTCTCATTAATGCAAATGCATATTTTGCACAGAGAAACATTCCATTTAAATTGATATCTACAACACTCTTCCAATTCTCATAAGGCATTTCATCAATAGATTGTGCAGGCACACCAATTCCTGCATTATTAAAAAGAACATCTATTCTGCTATGGTCCTTTTCTACAATTTCAAATGCATTTTTTACAGCCTGTGGGTCACTAACATCGCATTGTAAAACTTCAGTTTCGCCAGAGCATAAATTTTGAGTTTCTATTAATTTATCTTTTCTTCTTCCAATAAGATAAACTACCATACCTTCTTTTGATAAAACTTCTGCTACTCTTCTGCCAACGCCTGTTCCTGCTCCAGTGACGACTACTATTTTTGACATTTTTTCCTCTTATTTTTTAAACTTAGAAATTTTTGGTACATTAATTACTACTTATGTTATAAAATTAAAACAACAATTAATAATTTAACAAAATAATTACTATGCAAAAAAAAGTCTTTATAGGTTGTGGAGCAGGTTTTTCTGGAGACAGATTTGACGCTTCGATCCCAATAGTAAAAGAGTTTAGAAATATTAGTGAACCTAAATATTTAATGTTTGAAGTTCTTGCTGAAAGAACTTTAGCCATTGCTCAACAATATAGAATTAAAAATCCAGATGAGGGATATTCGCCTTTTTTAGATTCATACATATCTCCTATAATTGATGATTGTCTTCAACATAATATTAAAATTATCTCAAATATTGGTGCTGCTAATCCACTTGGTGCAGCTAGGAGAATACTTGAAATAGCAAAAGAGAAAAAAACAAGAAAGCCTAAGATTGGCGTAGTTGTTGGTGATGATCTTTTAGAATATATGACGAATAAAGAAATATTAGAAAGTCCCACAATGGAGGGATTAGATTTTTCGAATAATCAGATAACAGCTGCAAATGTCTACCTTGGTGCAAAACCAATTGCTGAAGCTCTTTCAAAAGAAGCTGATATTGTAGTGGTAGGAAGAACTGTTGATAGTGCTCTTGCTTTGGGACCATTGATCTACGAGTATAATTGGAAAAATGAAGATTTAGACTTACTTGGTTCCGGTACTATTTGTGGACACCTTTTAGAGTGTGGGGCTCAAGTAACAGGAGCTTACTTCGCTGATCCTGGGTTTAAAGATGTTCCTAATCTAGCCAAAGTTGGCTTCCCAATAGCAGAGTTTTATCAAGATGGATCATTCGTAATTACTAAACCAAAAGATACTGGCGGATTAGTGAGCAAAGCAACAATTACTGAACAATTATTATACGAAACTCATGACCCTTCAAATTATCTTGTACCTGATGTAACAGCTGACATGTCAGAATTAACACTTGAGGAAAATGGAGAAAATAGGATCCTTGTAAAAGGTGGAAAAGGTAAAAAAGCACCTCAAAAACTAAAAGCTACTATTTGCTGTGATAATGGTTTTATGGGAGAAGCGGAAATAAGTTATGCCGGACCAAATGCACTAGCTCGAGCAAAACTTGCCGGAGAAGTTATAAGTGAAAGAATTCAAATTCTTGGACTTCAAGGACAATTAAGGGTTGAAATCATTGGAGGTGGCTCTGTTCATTTTTCTATGGATGAAGCCTCATCATACGAACTTCCAAATGATGGAGATTATCGAGTAAGAACCTCTGCTATTTATCCTAAAAGATATCAGGCTCAACAAATGGTTGACGAAGTAATGTCTCTTTATTGTTGCGGCCCAGCTGCTGGTGGTGGTGGACGCGGATATGTTACGCCTCAATCATCAACTGCTTCTATATTGGTTAGCAGAGAAACCGTAAATCCAAATGTTCAAGTCAAGATTTTATAATAATTAAGATGTAATATTTATGATTAAATTAAATTTACCTGTACATTCTATTGCACATGCTAGAGCTGGAGATAAAGGAGATGTATCTAACATATCTCTAATAGCTTATCTGGATAGTGGTTGGCCAATTATTGAAAAATTAGCAACTAAAGAAAAAGTCCTAGAAATATTTAAGCATATGGGAGCAACTAAAGTTGATAGGTATGAGCTTCCAAACCTAAGGGCACTTAATTTTGTTATACATAGTGCTCTTGGTGGAGGAGTAAATAGTTCATTGAGACTTGACAGACATGGGAAAACGTTGTCATCTCATCTACTTCATGAATTGATTTTGCCAATAAGCAAAGATCTACTTCCAATGAATTCACCATATCTAAAAAAGTTCAAGGATTAAAAAAATGAAAGAAGCTGGATCCCTCCTAGTTGAAATATTAGAAAATCAAAAAGTTGAAAGAGTTTTTTGTGTTCCTGGGGAGAGTTATTTATCTGTTATGAATGGCCTTCAAGATACTTCCATAGAGACAGTTCTTTGCAAACATGAAGGAGCTGCCTCCATAATGGCTGAGGCAGACGGAAAACTAACTGGAAGACCTGGTATAGCATTTGTTACAAGAGGACCTGGAGCTACTAATGCAGCTGCAGGGATACATATTGCTCAACAAGATAGTACTCCTATGATTCTTTTTGTAGGACAAATTGGTAAAGAAATGTATGGAAGAGATGCATTTCAAGAAGTTGATTATCAACAATTTTTTGGTGGAATGGCTAAACTCGTTGTTGAAGTGCAGCAGGCTGACAGGTTGCCAGAGATTGTTTCGCGTGCTTATCATACAGCAATGTCTGGAAGACCTGGTCCAGTAATAATTGCATTACCAGAAAATATGTTAACTGAGACAACAAATAACAAACCTGTTGGTTATATTAATAATTCGTCATCAGCACCATCTACAAATGACTTGGCTCAATTTATTGAAGAAATAAAGTCTGCTAAAAACCCAATCCTTATTTTAGGTGGATCTGTTTGGTCAAACGATGCTGCAAAAGATTTAGAATCAATATCAGAAATGCTTGGATTAACAATTTTAACCTCACATAGAAGGCAAAGCTTTTATAATAATCTTCATGAAAATTATGGTGGCGATTTAGGTTTAGGTGTTAATCCAAAACTTATTGAGCGAATAAACAAATCTGATTATTTGATTTTATTAGGTGGAAGATTAAGTGAAAATCCTTCTCAAGGCTTTTCTTTGTTTGGAATACCTGAACATAATAAGAGAGTTGTGCATATTCATCCAGGCCCTGAAGAAATTGGAAGAATTTACAAACCTCATCTAGGAATAGCATGTAGTCCAATATCTTTTGCAAATGCTCTAAATAATGCGCTTAAAGGATTAAACACAAAACCATCATCTGAAAATCAAACAAATACAAACCAAGCTCATGAAGAATACTTAGAATGGGGTAATATGCCACTAGAAGCTCCAAATTCAGGTGTTGATCTTACCTCAGCATTTAGAAGTTTAAGAGAAAATTTAGAGCCAAATACAATAATTACAAATGGTGCTGGCAATTACGCTGTATGGGGTCACAGATTATTTAGATTTAGTCAATTTCGAACACAGCTTGCTCCAATTTCTGGTTCTATGGGTTATGGTCTGCCAGCCGCAATTGCTGCAAAATTAAGACACCCTAACCAAACAGTAATAGCTCTTGCTGGAGATGGATGTTTTCAAATGACAGAAAACGAATTTGCTACTGCTGTTCAATACAATGCAGCTGTTATTGTGTTTGTGATAGATAATGAAATGTATGGCACTATAAGAATGCACCAACATAAAAACTATAAAGGAAAATACAAACACACAGGGTTAATTAATCCAGATTTTAATAAACTTGCTGTAGCTATGGGTGGTCAAGGTTATACCGTTAACAACACAGAAGATTTTATGAATATATTCAATGATGCTAAAGACTGGACTTCTAAAAATAATTTACCAGCGTTATTACATATCAAAACTGGATCTGAAATGGTCCTTCCTGGAAAACGGTTTAACTCACTTTAAATTAAAATTTTTCAAGTTAAAACTTTCTTCTAGCACAACTTTTTGTGATTTTAATTCTTTAATATTTTTTGCGCAAATTTGTTCCATAACATTTGAGAGTTCGTCTTTTAAAATGTCGTGAACATGATTAGCACCTTTGTCACCTAAAGCAGCAAGTCCAATGATAAATGGTCTTCCTGTCATAATAAAATCTGCCCCAAGCATTAAACCTTTGCAGATATCTTGTCCTGAATAAAAACCTGAATCTATAATAATGGGAAACTTTGGTCCTAATTTTTTACGGACTTCAGGCAAAATTTGTAATGGACTGGGAGCAATATCAATTTGTCTTCCTCCGTGATTAGACAAATAAATTGCATCGACAACCTTTGCTGCCTTAATTGCATCATCTAAATGCATCAAACCTTTTAAAATTATTGGACCTTTCCAAATGTCTCTTACCTCTTTGAGATAATCCCAATCTAAATATCGTTGCATTTGACTTCCTGCAAAACCTGCTTTTGACTTGGCATTACCATGCCATGTTCCATCACTATATTGATCCATTGTTCCAAATGCAGGTATTCCATTAATAAGTGTATTTATAGACCATGAGGGACACATTGCAGCTTGAAAAAAAGTGCGTAAGTTAGTTTTTGGCGGAACAGAAACCCCTGCCATCCTTAATCTTTCTCTTCTACTTGACGCAGGTATATCTGCAGTAATTATTAGAGTTTTAAATCCAGAATTCTTTGCTCTTTTTAATAAATCATCTCGAATAGCTTTATCTGCAGGTGGATATAATTGAAACCAACCTGTACCATTTAAATGTTTTCCAACCTCCTCTACAGAAGTACAAGCAACTGTTGATAAGGAAAAAGGTATGTTATTTTTAACTGACATTTTTGATAAAGCCACTTCTGCACCTGGCCACATAAGGCTTGTCATTCCAACTGGTGCCATACCAAATGGAGCATCATACTCATAATCAAATAATTTAGTTTTTAGATTAGGATTTACAGTACCTTTTAAATAATTAGGAACTAAAAAAATTTTATTAAAAACTTTTCTATTATTTTCTAGAGCTTCATCATAACCAGTGCCTGCAAATAAGTATTCAGACGCAAAATGAGGCATTCTTCTTTTGGCAATATCAACCATATCAGAAACTCTTGGATATTTATCAACCAAACTAGACAAAGTTTTCTCCATAAAATTATTAGTGTTTTTAATTTAACATGTTATGAATAAATAATTAATCAAATAAATAAGTTAATGAGAAAAAAATGATTGAAAATCCACCCTTAATACAAATTAAAAAATCAACAAGTAGAAATAGACCCTCAAAAAAACAGATTAATAGTTTTAAAAATATTCCAACAGGTTTCATATGTGATGCGCTGAACGGCTATGCTGCACTAGATACAGAAATTAAACCTTTATTCATTCCTGGAAAAGTTGTTGAACATATTGTTGGACCTGCGTTAACAGTTTTTTCCGGAGCAGCTGATGTACCTGGAATGTCGATAGCATTAAGTGAAATTCAACCAGGAGATATTGTTGTAAACGGCGTCAGTGGTTTTCAAGGTACTGCTGCAGTCGGTGATAGAATTGCAGGAATGATTAAAAATAATGGTGGTATAGGCCTTGTAACAGACGGTCCAATGAGAGATTTACAGGGCATCATTGAAACAGGCCTAAGTTGCTTTTGCACAGGCCTTAATCCAAATTCACCTTATAATAGCGGCCCAGCTAAAATTGGATATCCAACGGAAATAGGTGGCAAAACTGTTAGTTCTGGAGATATTATTGTTGCTGATGCTGACGGTGTTACTGTAGTACCATTTAACAAAATTAATGAGGTTATAGACAAGTTAAATAGGATAATTGAGCTAGAAAACGCCATGGATGACAAGGTAAGAGATGGGCTTAAAATTTCTCAAAAAGCTCTTGATTACATAAACAGTGATCAAGTTGTATATGAAGATTAGTCCTTTTTAGTTTCGTAGCGTTAGATATAGAACTTCTCTGCCGGCATAAAGATAATTATGTCAAAATAAATTCAAAAATAACTTCTCTTATTTGTCTATAAATCAGTTTGTGCTACAAAACTTTTACTAAAATCTATTATAATTGTCTTAATTTCTTTTTTTATAAAACCTACTATTTGAGAGGCTCTAGATATTGCAGCATCAATAACTATTTGTTTAGATTTTTCAAGGAAATTTTTAGAATTGTAATTCAGTGGCTTAATCACAAGACCTTTTTCTCTATATTCTAATTTATAATTATATGAATTAGTTTCTGATATTTTTAAGATAAAAGTTTTTTCATCAATGACTTCACCAGGCTCATCAAATTTTTCTTTTTCTTCTTCATCATTGAAATCTTTAGTTATTTTATTACCTAAAGTATTTTCATTATAAATAGCTTCAACATTAGCATCTGAATTATCTTCAATAACAACAATTTTTGCATTAATGCTTCCACCATTCTGGATTGATATAGTTCTCAAATTAAAATTCTTTGAAAGGAAGCTGTTCAAAGTTGAAGATAGGTTTGTAGTTGATGAAGAACTGGAAGAAGCAGACGAATTCACTGCATTACTTGTTATGTTATTAATATTTGTAGCATTTAAATTTATTTCTAATGTGTACGATGAAGTTGCAGAATTATAGTTTAATGTTG
>ENA-OSEY01001263-OSEY01001263.1-marine-metagenome-genome-assembly--contig:-NODE-1263-length-17736-cov-3.423297_pt1 | contig 17736 bp, 18 predicted proteins | sample MGYA00248465_ERZ534230 | MGnify/ENA primary metagenome ERZ534230 (study PRJEB26409, sample SAMN06344110) | marine metagenome | isolation source: Sea water from surface | place: Atlantic Ocean:Southern...
TATGCTCCAGAAAAATCATTCATTGATGAGTGGAAGGTTGATGAACTAAAAAATGATATAAAATCTTTCTTTGCTATTGAAATTGATACAAATCAACTTTTTGAAAATAAGCAACTAACTCAAAGTGAACTTAAAGATAGTATTTATTTACTAATAGATAAAAAATCAGAGGAACGAAATTCTAAGCACCCTAAAGATTTAGTTAACAGTTTAGAACGTATGGTCATGTTAAAAATATTAGATGATAAATGGAAAGATCATATTAATAATCTTGAACAATTGAGATCAACAATTGGACTCAGAGGATATGGGCAAAGAGATCCATTGAGTGAGTACAAAAATGAAGCGTTCGGTTTATTTGAAATTCTTATCAATAATTTAAAATCTGATGTTGCGAGGACTTTCTCAAGAATGGCAATCAAGGAGAATATTAGAAATAGTGACCAAGACCAAATTAATTTCAAGGAACAAAAAAAAGGTGTAAAAATAGAAAAGAAAATTTCAAGAAACTCACCCTGTCCCTGCGGTTCAGGTAAAAAATATAAGCACTGTCACGGAAAGATTTAATTAATAAAGTAATATAAAATTGCTATTGAAATTAGCAAAAGCAGTGAAAATAATACAGTACGAAATATAATTTTCTTCATCAGATTTTTATCTTTAATCTTGCCATACTTTTGATCTAACACAGAATTTACAGCAGACATCTTTTCTGAAAAAAGTCCAGCTCTGCCAATTTGTAAATATCTTTCTTGTCTTGCTCTTTTTAGATCATTTCCATGCTGATTAGATAGAATATTTAAGCACTCCTCTATTGCATCACCTGTGCTTTCAATAGTTTTTAATTGATTTCTGTGAGCACCTCCTATTGGTTCAAGTATTACTTGATCAACAACATCAACTTTTTGCATATCATTAGCGGTTAATTTTAATGCTGATGCCGCTTCTACATTTTTTGATGCATCTTTCCAAAGAATTGATGAACATCCTTCAGGAGAAATGACTGAGTAAATTGAGTTTTCTAACATGAGAACATTATTTCCAGTGCCAATTGCTACTGCTCCTCCTGATCCTCCTTCACCAATTATTACAACCACTATTGGCACTCCTAATGACAAACAACATTCTGTCGTTTTAGCAATTGCTTCTGATTGTCCTCTCTGCTCAGCTCCAACTCCAGGGTAAGCTCCAGGAGTATCAACAAGTGAAATAACTGGAATATCAAAATTTTCTGCAAGTTTCATTAATCTTTGTGCTTTTCGATATCCTTCTGGTCGCGGCATGCCAAAATTATGCTCGATACGCGAAGTTGTATCATTTCCTTTTTCATGACCAATTATCAGCACAGATCGACCTCTAAATTTTCCAAAGCCACCTATAATTGATTTATCCTCAGCAAATCCTCTATCTCCAGATAAAGGAAAAAAATCCTCAATTAAATTTTCAATATAATGTTTCGTTTTTGGTCGATTAGGATGTCTAGCAACTAGTGTTCTTTGCCAAGGTGTTATAGAGGAAAATATTTTTTTGTATTCTTCATTAATATTATTTTCTATAGTTTGGATGTCTGTAAGCAGGCTATCAGATGGAGCATTTTCATTTAAACTTTTCAACTCATGTATTTTGTTGTCTAGAACCTCTATTGGTTTTTCAAACTCAAGGTAAGTCATCATAAGAATGAATATAATTCGAAATTAAGATAAAGTCTCAATTAACTTAGTTTGTTCAATTATTTGTTCTGCCTGCCTAATTGAAGCTGCATCAATAAGTTTTCCATTAAGTGTTGCTGCACCTGCTCCTGATTCTTGAGCTTTTTTCATCGCCTCAAGAATATCATATGCTTTTTGAACTTCTTTTTCTGGAAGCGTAAATACTTCATTTGCAAGGTCAACCTGACTCGGGTGAATAGCCCATTTGCCCTCACAGCCGAGTATTGCTGTTCTTCGAGCATGTGCCTTAAAACCATCAGGATCAGAAAAATCGCCAAAAGGGCCATCTATTATTCTCAATCCGTGTGCACGTCCAATTGTTGTCATTTTAGATAGAGGATAATGCCACATATCATTCCAATGAACTAGACGCTCACCTTTGATTTCATCTGTCAATATCGAGTAATCAGGATTCGTTCCTCCTATATTTGTAGTCCTCATCCTTACAGAGGCGGCGTAATCTGCATATCCAAAATGAAGTGACTCAACTCTTTTTGACCCAGTTATAATTTTATCAAGATTTGTTATACCCATGGATGTTTCGACAATAAGTTCAAAACCAATTTTTTTAGACCTTTCTGTTTTATCCTCAATTTGAGAGACTAACACATCAATTGCGTAAACATCTTCTGGCACTCCAGCCTTAGGTATCATTATGAGATCTAGTCTTTCTCCAGCATTTTCCATTACATCGACCACATCTCTGTAACAATAATGAGTATCTAAGCCATTAATTCTTATAGAAATTGTCTTTTTACCAAAATCAATCTCATTAAGTGCTTGAATAACATTTTTTTTTGCATTTTCTTTATCTTGTGGGGCGACCGCATCTTCTAGATCCATACATATTACATCAGCATTGCTTTGAATTGCCTTTTCAAAAAGTTCAGGTTTTGAACCAGGCACAAAAAGTTCTGATCTATTTAATCTAGTTTGTGTTGTAGGTACGGGTGTAAAACTCATAGGTTCTATTAGCACCTAAAATAATTCTTTTCAAGGCTTAATGATTAGCTGTTTATGGGAGCTATTTGAGCTTAAATATCTATCTTTGATAAAGGGTGATTGTTCTCGATAAGTTTTTTAAATCGATCATTAAGAACATGTGTATAGATTTGTGTTGTTGAAATATCTGCATGACCGAGCATGACTTGCAATGATCTTAGATCAATACCGTTAGCCAGTAAATGAGTTGCAAAAGCATGTCTAAGCTTGTGAGGGCTTACAAGTTTTGACTTAACACCAGCATTTATACTTAATTGATGCAATAATTGATTGAGCCTTTGTCTTGTGATGTGTCCTGTTTTTGAGAATTTTGATGGAAAAAGCCATTGTTCATTTATTGATTTGTTAATAAATTTTTTTCTTACCATTAAAAATTTATTAAGCATTTCTAATGTCTTTGAATCAACGGGAACAAGTCTTTCTTTGTTTCCTTTGCCGTGGATTAAAAAGAAGTTTTTTCTTTCGTATATTGAAGATAACTTCATTTGAACCAACTCACTAATGCGGACACCTGTTGAATATAATATTTGGATCATTGCATTTAACCTGATGCCTTCATCTGTATCATCTTTTTTGGCTTCATCCAGTAACATGTCAACTTCTTTATTGGTTAAAATTGTTGGTAGAGATTTTTCTTTCTTAGGACTTTGAATCTGTTTTATCGGATTTTGAGTAATATATTCTTCTTCAAGAAGAAAATTAAAGAAATGATTTAATGACGAAATTTTTCTTGATATAGAATTTTTTTCATATCCCTTATCATCTAGAGAAAATATATATCTTTTAAAATCTTCAACATTAAGATTTTTAATATTTTTATTTTTTTTCTTAAAGAAATTATTAAGCTGAAGAATATCTTGTTTATATGAATTGATTGTGTTTTTAGACAAGCCTTTTTCAGATGCAAGAACTTCGAGAAAGCTTTCTACCTGAAAATTTTCTATCATATTGTTACAATGGTTGTAAGGTGAAATACTCTAATAAATATAAATTAGAAAATTTTTCATCTATCATTTTAAGCTTTTCAATAATTAAAAAAGAACTTATTTCACTGATATCATTAGTTGAATTGCTACCTTGAATTAAATTAAGCATAATTATTAATTCACCGATATTTTTTTCAGATAAATTTTTTGTATACTCAATTAATTTAATATTTGGAATAACAGTGGACACTTTTGATGACTCGCTTTGAGATTTCCAGTAACTAATAATTTTTTGACCTGTATATTCCTCAAATGATTTTGCAATTATGTTCTTCTGATTATCAGACAAATTGTCATTATTGAGTAATGAAAAAATAATTTCTTCATCAATAGCTGATAGATCATTTTTCAAAAGTAAATAAAATGTTATTTTTGCCTTATTGTCGTCAGGATCGTCTGCAAAATTGATAGAGTTTAGCCAATTTTTACAGCCATCCGTGTCATCATTTAATATTAACAAAAGGCATATATCAGAACTTTGATTGATATAGTTTTGTTTAGGTTGAATTATTTTAAATTTATCATAAATAAGCTGACTTGATTGTAATAAGACTCCACGCTCAGAATACAATCTAACAAACTCATCTGATAGCCTTACTAATTCATCTTGATTTGAAGTTTTTCTTATTTTCTCATATAGTTGAGCTCGTTTTTGAAGATTATTGAGTTCATTAGTATCAGATAAATTATTTGATAATTCTGAGTATGCTTCAGATAGGTATTTCTTATCAATAAGTTGAAGTGTTACCAAATCCTCAATTAATGATGTTTTATTGTTATTTATTTTTGTATCAAGTTGTGAATAAAATAATTTGAAACTAAGATCTGACTGATCTTTTATAATATTCTCAAGATTAGCGTTATTATTTTGAAGTAAATTTAGTTTAAATAAATCAAGACTTTTTATTTCATTAATATTAATTTCAATGCCATTGAGAATGGAATTGTAAATATAATAATAATCATCCTCTGCAAAACCTTCTTCTCTCAATAATGACAAATCCAAATCAAGTGCAAGTAAATTTGATGACATGGCATCACAGAAAGATTTGTAAAATAATTCTTTTTTTAAATAAATATCTTTTAATTTTTTACTATTACATAATGACTTATAATCAGATTTTATTAGATAGTAGTTAAGAATATGATTTTGAAATGAGTTCACATACTCTTTACTATCAAGAAGATCGAAGAGTTTATTGACTTCATCATATTTTCCACGATTTATTAAGTAATTAATTTTGATATTTAAAAAGCTATTTTCTTCCTGAACATCTTTAGGAGGTGCTGAAATAGTAAGCAATGATAGGTCTAAGAACTCACGTAAAACTGAACCCGATAGATTCTGAGGCAAGGCAGCAAATAAATTTTCTATTTCTTGAAAATCGGAGTTTGACCATATATCGGTATTAAGTCCACTATATGACTCATCATATAAACCAGTGGCATCAGCTAAATTAAAGTCAAAGCTTCCACTTGTAATTCCGTCAACATTTTGACTGACATCTTCAGTCTCCTGCTGGTTATTTTCATCATCTTCAATTTCATTAGACTGTATAGATATTAAGCTCTCACTTTCCCATATCTCGAATGGCTCTTGTTGTTCATTTGCAACTACTTTACTTGGTAAAATAGTAAAGTTTAGACTTATAAGAATTAAACTTATGCTATATAATAATTTTAATTTAAAAATGTGCCATTTAAACATAGTATTTTCTTTTAGCAGAATATTCTGAAACTGTGAATTTTATAAACATTTAAAAATGTCAAAATTAAGTCTTCCTGAGAAGAAAAGAAATATTGTTTTAGTTGGTCATATGGGTTCAGGTAAAACCACAGTTGGTAAGGAATTAGCCAAAAGAACTCAACTAAAGTTCTATGATATTGACAAAGAAATTGAAAAAATTGCTAAGAAAACTATTAATAAAATTTTTGAACATGATGGAGAGGCAAAATTCAGGAAATTAGAAGAAAAAGTTTCTATGCAAATCTTAGAAACGAAAGAATCTGTAATTGCGTTAGGAGGAGGAGCATTTCAATCAAATGCAATTAGACAGAAATCAATCAAGGAATCGATATGCATTTGGTTAAAATTGGATATTAAGTCACTTGCTGAACGATGTGAATTAAGAAAAAATCGACCATTGCTTCTTAACAAAAACATAAAAAAAGAATTAGATAAAATTAATAATATAAGGAAGTCAAATTTTAGTAAATCACATTACATAGTTCAAGTTTCAGGAAAAACAAAATACCAAATAGCAAAAGAGATAATTAGAATTATTGCCAACTAACACCATGAAAAATAAAATTCTTTTAGTACCATTAAAAAACCAAAGTTATAAGATTATTATTGGAAACGATATAATTAGAAATGCAGGCACCATAATCAAAAGAGTAATAAAAAAACCAAAAGTGTTTATTGTTACTAATAAGCTTCTAAAAAAACATCATCTATCCAAATTATTAAGTTCGCTTAAAAAGAGTAAAATAGAATACAAAACAATATTAATTAATGATGGTGAAAAAGAAAAAAATATTTCAACGGTAAAAAAAATATCAAATGAGTTACTAAATTCAAAAATTGATAGAGACGATACTCTAATAGCATTTGGTGGAGGCGTTTTAGGTGATATTGTCGGGTTTGTAGCAAGTATAACACTTAGAGGCGTTGATTTTATTCAAATTCCAACAACTCTTCTTGCACAAGTTGACTCTTCTGTGGGTGGAAAAACTGGTGTTAACACCTCACATGGTAAGAACCTCATTGGCACTTTCAATCAGCCAATATTAGTACTTTCTGATGTGTCGCTATTAAAAACACTCGATAAAAGAGAACTAAAAGCTGGGTACTCCGAAATTATTAAATATGCATTGATAATGGACGATAATTTTTTTAGTTGGCTCGATAAAAACTTCAAAAAAATAGACCAAGTAAGTGACAGCAAATTAATTGAAGCTGTGTATCGAAGCTGTAAGAATAAAGCTCATATTGTTAAAATGGATGTTAGAGAAAGTGGTGTTAGGGCATATTTAAATTATGGTCACACTTTTGGTCATGCACTTGAAAAGTTAAATGATTATAGAAATACCATCAAACATGGTGAGGCTGTATCAATTGGTATGCTTATGGCCAGCTATATGTCATTTTTAGAAGGACATCTATCAGGCAAAGAATTGGATAAAATTAAAGATCACTTCAAAAATACAAGTTTATTGACAGTTATTCCAAAAAAATTAAAAGATAAACTAAGTATGTCTGTGATACAAAATACCATGCTCTCAGATAAAAAAGTTAAAAATGGAAAAATTAATCTTGTTCTTTTAAAAAAAATTGGAAAAGCATTTGTTACTAATAAGTATAAACAAAATAATTTAAAGAAAGTTATCAAAGATAGTTTAATTTAATGATATTTGAAATTGTTACTCTATTTATTGCAATAATTGTACTTCTTGCACTTTCAGCTTTCTTTTCTGGATCAGAAACAGCTCTTACCGCAAGTACGCGAAGTAGGCTTACAGGTCTTGAGATGAAAGGCAAAAAGAATGCTAAAACTGCAATTGAATTACTTAATAAAAAAGAAGCTTTAATTGGTGCAATTCTTTTAGGAAACAACTTAGTGAATATTTTAGCATCCGCACTTGCAACTAGCTTGATGATAAAAATATTTGGAAATAGTGGTGTTGCTTATGCAGTAATAATTATGACGACTTTGATTGTTATTTTTGCTGAAATACTGCCCAAAAGCTATGCAATCTCGAATGCAGAAAAATCATCATTAGTTGTAAGTCCAATTCTAAAACCGTTTGTAACAGTACTCGCTCCTATTACTTGGACTATGGAAAAGATTGTTTTTTCAATTCTTAAAATTGTAGGAATTAATCATGACAAAAATGCGAGATCATTGTCTGTAGAAGACGAAATTAGGGGCACTGTTGATTTACATCATAAGGAAGGGCGTCTTTACAAGTTAGATAAAGATATGGTTACAGGCATTTTGGATTTAGCTGAAATAAGTGTTGAAGATATTATGGTGCACAGAAGCAAAATATACATGGTAAATATAGATGGAGATCCAAAAGAAATAATAAATCAAGTCATTGAAAGTCCTTTCACAAGAGTGCCTGTATGGAAAGATCATAATGAAAATATAATTGGACTTTTACACGCAAAAAATCTGCTTAAATTATTAAAAAATAATTCGATAAATGAGATCTCTAAAGAAATGATTAATCAATCTCTCATTAAAACATGGTTTGTGCCTGAGACAACTACACTTAAAGATCAGCTTCAGATGCACCTGAGTAGAAAAATAAAACTTGCCATGGTTGTAGATGAATATGGAGTACTTAATGGAATGATAAGCCTTGAAGATATAATTGAAGAAATTGTAGGAGATATAAACGATGAGCATGATATAGAATTATCAGAAGTCACAAAAGAAAATGATGGAACACTTATTGTGAAAGGATCAACAGAAATTAGAAATCTTAATCGTAGATTTGGTTGGGATCTTCCTGATGAAGAAACAAATACAATCTCGGGACTTATTATACATGAGTCTAGCTCTTTTCCGAAGAGTGGACAAGTTTTTCAATATCATGGTTTTAAATTTGAAGTAATTGAAGCAGAAAAAAACTTAATTACAAAAGTAAAAATTTCCTCACTTAACTAATTTATATTCTTCTTCGGTATAAAGTTTTAGTCGGAGAGAATGAATGGCTTGAGCAATCTCATCTTTTAAAATTTTGTGAACTTTTCTCTCTCTATCAATTTTATTAAGATCTTCAAAAATTTTTGAAACAATTACTAACTTTACATGTGAAACTTCATCATCATTTCCATGGTAATGTTTTTTATGTTGGCTTGAGAAATTTATAAACTGATAATGACTCGGACTAAAACTCTCAGCTATCTTCTTTTTTATAGTTTTTTCTATGTCCATAGAGTAAAAATAACTTAAAAATTTGAATAATCAAATGACTTATAGAAAATGCAGTTTTGAAGGATGTGACCAGAAAGGAGATTACAAGGCTCCTTCATCACCAGACCAATTAAAAGAGTATATTTGGTTCTGCTTAAAACACATCAAAGAGTACAACAAAAAATGGAACTATTTCTCAGATATGACAGCTGACGAAATTGAGGAATTTATTGAAAATGACATAATTGGTCACCGAAAAGTAAAAAATATGAGTACTAATGATGCTAACTATTTCGAAAAAATAAACAAAATTTCAGAGAATATGTTTGGAGATATGCACAACCTTGATAGTTCTCAATTAAATCCTACATTATATAGTTCTAAGTATTTAGGTGCTCTTGCAACTCTTGGCATTGAAGACAAAAATATGTCAATTGTTGATATCAAGTCCAAGTTCAAAAAGATTGTAAAAGAACTACACCCTGATACAGTTGGTCCAGTCGAAAACAATAAGGAAAAATTAGTTAAGATCTTAGAGGCATATAAAGTTATAAAGGAACATCATGGAAAATATGGACAAGCAAAATCTCAATCAACCTGACATTTCAATTTCTGTGAATCAAGCATTCGGAATTGATACTGATTTACATGTGGATGGTTTTTCAGAACGTTCAGATTATGTTCCAGACATTGACAGCAGTTATTGTTTTGATAAATCAACGACCTTAGCAATTCTGTCAGGTTTTAAATACAATAGGCGAGTAATGATACAAGGTTTACATGGTACTGGTAAATCTACGCATATTGAACAAGTAGCTGCAAGACTGAATTGGCCTTGTGTAAGAGTGAACCTTGATAGTCACATAAGCAGAATTGATCTAATTGGAAAAGATGCAATTGTTTTACAAGACGGTAAGCAAATTACTGAATTTCAAGATGGAATATTACCATGGTCACTTCAAAATCCAACAGCTCTTGTTTTTGATGAATATGATGCTGGCCGACCTGATGTAATGTTTGTCATTCAAAGAGTGTTAGAGGCTGAGGGTAAATTTACTTTATTGGATAAAAACAGAGTTCTGAAACCAAACCCTTTTTTTAGATTGTTTGCTACTACAAATACCATAGGATTAGGTGACACTACTGGTTTATATCACGGCACACAACAAATCAACCAAGGACAAATGGACAGATGGAGCATAGTCACAACGCTTAATTATTTAGACTTTGAAAAAGAAAAAGAAATTATGCTTGCAAAGGTTCCTTCTTTTAACACTAAGGAAAAAGAAGAAATTATTGAACTAATGATCAAAGTAGCAGACTTGACTAGAAAAGGGATGGCGAATGGTGATATTTCTACAGTTATGAGTCCTAGAACTGTTTTAACTTGGGCTCAGAATGCTGAAATTTTTGACCATAATTACGCACTTTCTTTCAATCTTACATTTCTAAATAAATGTGACGAAAGTGAAAAACAAATTATTTCTGAGTATTATCAAAGATGCTTTGGAGATGAGTTGTCCAGTAGTACAAATGATTTTACATTAGTTTAGTGAACGACGATCAACTAGAAGATTTAAAAAAAGCTATATCATCAACAGTCAAAGCAATCGCTGATGATCATGAATTAGACGTTGTGTTCGAGAACAACAAGTCCAATTCGAGCAATCAGATAGTCTTACCCAAAATAGACAATAACATTAACTTAAAAGATTTAACTGAGATCAGAGGTAATGCAGACAATGAGGCATTAATGCATAAATACCATAATAGTAAGTTGTATTATGAGCTTCAACCTCCTGGAGAGAAAAATCAGAAAATATATGAAATACTTGAAAATACACGAGTACAGTTGATTGGAAGCAAGTTAATGCGAGGCGTAAAATCTAATTTAAAAATGGCATATGAAAAAAAATGTAATTCATTAGAGCTTCAAAATGTAGAGTCACAATCTGATCTCGATATAGAAAATGCAATTGATATATATTTTCGAAATGAAATCAGTAGTGATTACACGCCTTTAAATGCCGATAAAGCTCTCAAAAAATGGAGGAGCTGGCTGGATAAGAAAATTGGAAATCGAACTGAAAATATGAAAAATAATATTTTTAATCAAAAAGAATTTGCACAAAGTGTAAATCAGCTAATTCAAGACCTTGACTACTATGATAAACAAGAAAATAAAGACGAAAAAAAAGAAGAGGATAATAATCAAGATATTGAACAACTTGATAGCAATGAAGTAAATGATTTAGAAAATCAATCTTCTTTTTCTGAAGAAGAGTCGAGTGAAACTGAGGAAGAGGTAAGTTTTGAAGAAACTGAAATGAATGTTGATAAAGAAAATGAGGAAGATTTAAAGGATATTGACGAAAGTAATAATGAAAATACAAAACCTCAATTTAGAGGTGATAACCAAACAGATAAAATCTTAAATGATTACAAGGTATACAGTGAAGAATTTGATGAAATCATTACAGCTCAAAATATTTGTGAAGAAGAAGAATTGAATCGTTTACGCAGTTACCTTGATCAACAATTAAAATCATTTCAAACGATTATATCCAGATTAGCTAACAGACTTCAGAGAAAATTACTGGCAAAGCAGAATAGAAGTTGGGATTTCGATTTAGAAGAAGGGCTTCTTGATACGTCAAGATTAACTAGGATTATCATGGACCCATACCATTCTTTATCATTTAAAAAAGAAAAAGATACTGACTTTAAAGATACAGTTGTTTCACTTTTAATTGATAACTCAGGATCAATGAGAGGTAGACCAATAACTGTTGCAGCAATGAGTGCAGACATACTCGCAAGAACACTAGAAAGATGTGGCGTCAAAGTTGAAATCCTTGGATTTACAACGAAAGCATGGAAAGGTGGCAAAAGTAGAGAACATTGGATGCAAAATAATAAGATACCCTCTCCTGGAAGACTAAATGATTTAAGACATATAGTTTACAAAGCAGCTGATGAACCATGGAGAAGATCCAAAAAAAATCTTGGCTTAATGATGAGAGAAGGACTTCTTAAAGAAAACATTGATGGTGAAGCATTATTATGGGCACATAAAAGATTACAAGGAAGGTATGAGGCAAGGAAAATATTAATGGTCATTTCAGATGGTGCCCCTGTCGATGACAGTACACTGTCAGTTAATACAGGTAATTATTTAGAAAAGCACTTAAGAGGTGTCATAAGCTGGATTGAAGAGAAATCTTCTATTCAATTGCTTGCCGTAGGTATTGGCCATGACGTAACTAGATATTACAAGAGAGCAGTCACTATTGTAGATGCAGAACAACTTGCTGATGTAATGACAGAACAATTAGTTGATTTATTTGAGGAAGATCAAAAAATTAAACGTGTCGTTTCTAACTAGCTTTTAAGGAGAGTTTTTGAATTGTTTTTTGAATTCTCTTAACTTTTGAAGATAATTTTTTATTACGTGTTTTAGATAAATAATCATCGATACCACCATACTTTAGAACAGTTCTCATTGCAGAAGTAGAAATGGTAAATTTTAAATTTTTATTTAAAACTTGGCTTTTAAATGTAACGGATTGCAAGTTCACACTAAATTTTCTTTTAGTCTTGTTATTTGCCTTACTTACATTATGGCCAAATTGAACTTTCTTCCCTGTAATATCACATATTTTAGGCATCGGTATTAACTAAAGATTTCCATATTTTTTGTCAATATTATATTTTTTTTTCTACCTTAGTCATGATTTGATCAATAGCTTCATACATATGAATTTTTCCTTCAACTACTTGACTTGTTAAGTCAGAAACAGCAATTTCCTCCTTTAATTTCTTTTCAAGACTTTCTTGCATAAGTGCCTTTACTTGTTCCTCTAACCAAAAAGAGAGTTGATTAAACCTTCTTTTGTCAAATTCATTTTTCTCTTTGTTATAAGCTATTATTTTGTCTATTGCCTGAATGACCTCATCCATTCCTGTTTGTTCTAGTGAAGATACAAGTAGGACATCTTTCAAAGGTGAATTAATGTCGTCATTTCTATAATAGCTTACAGCAGACTTGTAATCAGATTGTGTTTTTGAAGCCTCAATTTTAAGGTCACCATCATTTTTGTTTACAATAAAGATATCTGCATACTCAGTTATACCTTTTTTAATTCCTTGTAATTCATCTCCTGATCCAGGCCCTACAATCAGCGTGAAGATATCAACTAAGTTTGATGCAAGTATTTCTGATTGGCCGACACCAACTGTTTCAATAAAGACATAATCGTACCCAGCTGCATCCAAAATAATTGCAGCTTCTCTAGTTCCTGATGAAACTCCACCAAGTGAACCTTTTGAGGGTGTGGAACGAATAAAAGTATTCTCACTTTTTGAAATCTCAATCATTCGTGTCTTATCACCCAATATCGAACCTCCTGTAATTTGAGACGAAGGATCTATTGCGAGAACACCTAATTTTAGACCCTTTGATACAAGATACTTACCAAATGACTCTATGAATGTAGATTTGCCTACTCCCGGTGGCCCTGAGAAACCAAGTCTTATAGAATGACCTGGCTTAACCATTAATTCTGAAATTAATTTTTTTCCCTGTAATTTATCTGATTGATTTTTTGACTCTACAAGGGTAATTGCTTTCGCAATGGCAGCTCGTTCACCATTATATATTCTATCAGCTAAACTCATTTTATTTTTTGTTAGAGTTTTTAGAAATCAGGTCAATGACTTGTTCAGCACATTCAATGATATTAGAACCAGGACCGAAAATTGCAGATACGTTTTGGTCGTATAAAAATTGATAATCTTGTTCTGGAATAATACCACCTACAAAAATAATTATCTTATTATCTGGATCGCTCTCCTTAAGACATTTCATTAATTCTGGTACTAAAGTTTTGTGACCTGCAGCTAAAGTTGATACACCTATCGCGTGAACATCATTTTCAATAGCATCTTTTACAACATCCTTTGGGGACTGAAATAAAGGACCCATGTCTACGTCAAAACCCAAGTCTGCAAATGAAGTAGCAACAATTTTAGCACCTCGATCATGACCGTCTTGCCCCATCTTAACAACAAGTACGCGTGGTCTACGTCCAAAATCTTTTTCAAAAATATCTATCTTATTTGAAACATTCATAAAATCTTGATCACCTTCAAAATGCTTTCCATATACACCAGAAACACTTAAACTTTTAGCAAAATGTCGTCCAAAAACTGACTCAAGCGCTTTTGATACTTCGCCAACTGTAGCTCTATTTCTGATAGCATCAATCGAATATTCTAATAAATTTTTGTCCTCTTTTGCAGCTGTTACAAGTTCTGACAAACTATGATCAACATCTTTCTGATTTCTAGATTTCTTGATTTGATCTAATTTTTTTATCTGATCATCTCTTACTTTTTCATTGTCAATAACTCTAACATCAACCTTTGGTTCATTAGGATTTTTGAATTTATTTACCCCAACAACAACTCTTGATCCACTATCAACTTTAGCTTGTTTTTTTGTTGCCGATTCTTCTATTTTTAATTTTGGGACACCTGCTTTTACGGCCTTTGTCATGCCACCAAGTTCTTCAACTTCTTGAATAATATCCCATGCTTTTTTTGACAGTTGATCAGTTAAACTTTCAATAAAATATGAACCGGCAAGAGGATCTACCGTTTTAGTTACACCAGTCTCATTTTGAAGGATTAATTGAGTATTTCTTGCAATTCGAGCAGACTCATCTGTGGGTAGTGCTATGGCTTCATCAAATGAGTTTGTGTGCAAACTTTGCGTTCCACCTAACACAGCAGACAAGGCCTCATAGGATGTTCTGATGATATTGTTATAAGGGTCTTTTTCAGTAAGAGAGACACCGGATGTTTGACAATGTGTTCTCAACATTAAAGACTTTTCTTTTTTAGCGCCAAAATCTTTCATTATTTTTGCCCATAACGTTCTTGCCGCTCTCAGCTTAGCGATCTCCATAAAAAAATCTGTTCCAATTGCAAAAAAGAATGAAAGTCTTGGAGCAAATTCGTCAACATCTAAGCCTTTAGATTTTGCTGCTCTTACGTATTCAATGCCATCGGCTAATGTATAAGCTAGCTCTAAAACATTATCAGCTCCAGCTTCTTGCATGTGATATCCTGAAATTGATATTGAATTAAACTTAGGCATTTCTTTAGAAGTATACTCAATGATATCGGCCACAATTTTCATCGAAGGGTCAGGTGGATAAATGTAAGTATTTCTAACCATAAACTCTTTTAAGATGTCATTCTGAATTGTTCCAGATAACTGGTCTTTACCAACATTCTGTTCCTCCCCAGAAACAATAAAAGATGATAATATTGGTAAAACTGCACCATTCATTGTCATAGAAACAGACATTTCATTAAGGGGAATATTATTAAAAAGAATTTTCATGTCTTCAACTGTATCAATTGCAACCCCGGCTTTCCCTACATCGCCCATTACAAGTTCGTCATCAGAGTCATAACCTCGGTGAGTTGGTAAATCGAATGCTACTGAAAGACCCTTTTGTCCTGACTCAAGATTTTTTCTATAAAATTCATTAGACTCCTCAGCGGTAGAAAAGCCTGCATACTGTCTAATTGTCCAAGGTCGATTTGTGTACATGGAAGCTTTAGGACCTCTCGTAAATGGCCATTGTCCTGGTAAAGAGTCTTTTTCAATAAATTCTAAGTTATGAAGATCTTGCTCTGTATATATCGGCTTAATGTCGATACCCTCGTCTGAGCTGTTTATGAAGTTATCTACACTGTCGATCTTTGTTTCCTTTTCAAAGCTTTTCTGCCATTGATCGATAGAAAACTTAGATTTGTTATTATCTGTCATTAAGAAACTTCCAATATAAGAATTAGTGTTATATATAGTTAATTATTAATAAAAAATATTAGAATATTTAAAGAACATCGTATGTTACTGATTCGGCCATATAATCTACCTATTTTGTTCTAATTCTAATACCAGATCTTGTGCTTATATAAAACTTTAATACTAATTTATGCTAAAAAAAATTGCTGAAATTTTTGAAAAAGAAGTAAAAAAAGAAATTCCTGAGTTTGATGAATCACAACTCGCTACAACTTCTTTGATGATACTAACTGCAAAATATGATGGCGAATTCGATGAAGTTGAAAAGGATGAAATTCTTAAAATGATTAGCGACTTTTACAACTTTGATAAAAATAAAATTGATAGAATATTTGAAACTGCTCTTAGTTTGACTGAGAAAGCTAATGACATTCATCAATTTACATCTGAACTTAACAAAAGTTTAAATGATGATGAGAAACTTTCGATTATAAAGATGCTTTGGAAAATAGTAATAGCCGATGGTCGTATTGATGACTATGAAAATGCTCTTATTAGAAAAATCTCAGGATTATTGTACGTGGATGATGTACAAGTGGGTCAAATAAAAAAACAACTGATTTAGTTAGATGCCATATTTAGTAAATGAAAAGTGTATAAAATGTAAATTCACTGATTGTGTGGAAGTATGTCCAGTTGATTGTTTTTATGAAGGTGAAAACATGCTTGTGATTAATCCAGATGAGTGTATTGATTGTGGTGTTTGTGAACCTGAATGTCCAATCGGAGCAATCATATCTGATACTGAGGATGTAGAAGAGAAATGGTTAAAACTTAATCAACAATATTCTGAGGTATGGCCTAACATAACATTGAAAAAAGATGCTCCTAATGATGCAAAGGACTATGAAGAAGAAACAAATAAATTTGAAAAATACTTTTCGGAATCTCCAGGAGGTACTGACATTGTGAAAAATAATAATAATGAAATAACAGAGAAGAGATATGAAGAAAAAAAATAAGATGCAAAAAAAAGCAAAAAAACAAATTAAGTCTGTCAAAAAGGCTAAAACTGTAAAGAAAAAAAAGCCTCTTAAAAAAGTTGCCATTAAAAAAACCAAAAAAAAGGTAATAAAAAAGAAAACTCAAAAAAAGGTAGCTCCCAAGAAGAAAGAGAAAAAAGTTGAAGCCAAAAAGAAATTTGTTCAACCTAAACCACCCAAACAATCTGATAAAAAAGTAAATAATAAGATACTGAATCCATCACATTATCAGGCTAAAAAAGTAAAAAAGTTTTTAGAAATAAAAACAATCAAAGAAAAAAAAGTTAAAAAAATCTTTAACACGAAAGATTTTGTTGTTTATCCAACGCATGGGGTCGGTCAAGTTATTGATATAGAAAAAAGAGAGGTGGTTGGTCAGAAGCTTGAAATGTATGTTATAGAATTTATAAGAGATAAGCTTATACTTAGGGTCCCAGTTGAAAAAGCAAAAGGGCTAAGCTTACGAAAAGTCTCAAAACCATCAAAAATACAATCTGTTCTGAAGATTCTTGCGCAAAAAGCTAAAATCAAACGGACTATGTGGAGCCGAAGAGCTCAGGAGTATGATCTTAAGATTAATTCTGGTGACATAGAGCAAATAGCAGAAGTAGTAAGAGACTTAAATAGAGCAAACAATCAAATAGAACAATCTTATAGTGAGAGACAGCTTTTTGAACTTTCATATGACAGATTTTTAAGAGAGGTTATTGCAAGTCTCAAAATTACTGAGGAAAATGCAACTAAAAAAGTTGATAAGATACTTGGAAGAGACAAATTAAAAAACGCCCCTAGTATTTAAACTAAGGGCGTAAAAAAAAAGCATTGATTAATCAATGCTAATTATCTTCTTTTTTTCTTTTTAGCAGCTTTTCTCTTTTTCTTTTTAGGAGCAGCTTTTTTCTTTTTAGCGGGTCTCCTTTTTTTAGAAGCGGCTTTTTTCTTTTTCTTCTTAGGAGCAGCTTTTTTCTTCTTAGCTGGCTTCCTTTTAGCGGCTTTTTTTCTTTTCTTTGGAGCTGCTTTTTTCTTAGCTTTTTTCCTTGCTTTCGCAAAGATCACTTTAAGTTCCTCCATGTTTATCTCCTCCCATTTAGGGTTTAGTTAGAGGTTACGAAATGAATCACTAAGTGATTCGTTCTTATCTAATGATTAAACTTTTATTAAAAAGTGTCAATTTTTCAGTAACTAAACAAATTTTTCATTATTCAGAAAAAAATTTGAAGTCTTAAATTACTTTATGATTTTTATTTAAAT
>ENA-OSEY01001265-OSEY01001265.1-marine-metagenome-genome-assembly--contig:-NODE-1265-length-17723-cov-10.063981_pt1 | contig 17723 bp, 17 predicted proteins | sample MGYA00248465_ERZ534230 | MGnify/ENA primary metagenome ERZ534230 (study PRJEB26409, sample SAMN06344110) | marine metagenome | isolation source: Sea water from surface | place: Atlantic Ocean:Southern...
GAAAAGTCATTAATTTCACCGTCATAAAACTTTTTTGCATTTTTCACATAAAAAAGCATTTCTGAATACTGTGAACCGAGTGTTGGGGTTAATGCTCTTTGCCAAGACCAAACAAAGTCTTCAGGTGTGACACGATCACCATTAGACCATCTTGCATTTGGATTGAAATTGAAAACATACGTTTTTTGATCCTCTTTTAGAGTCCAGCTTTCTGCAACTCCGGGGAGGTTTTCTCTCCCACCTTTTGGATCAGTTATTGTAAGACCTTCACAAACACCAATTAAAATATGATGTTCTGGAACACCTGTGACAATATGTGGGTCAATACCTTGTGGCTCACTACCGTTTCCCCAATGCAAGATTTGACTTTCAAGCCCCTCTTCAACTGGAGTTTTCCCGCTTGAGCAACTGACAATAATGAATATGGATAGAATAGAAATGAAATTTTTCATAAACAAAGGTTAAACCCTTATTGTATAAGTATCAATCTGCGAAATGCTTTTCTTTTTCTTCGTTTATTGATTTTACTTCTGCACAAAATTCTGCAGTTGGTCTAGAAATAAGCCTCTCCAAACCAATAGGATCACCAGTTTCTAAACAGTACCCATAGTCACCAGCTTTTATTCTTAGCAGAGCCTTATCAATTTTTGGCAGAAGTTTAGATTCACGCTCAACTATTCTAAGAAAAAGCATAGAATCAATCTCATGTTGAGCACGGTCTACTTCATCACTACAGGCAGGTGGATTGCTTAGTCTATCTTTAGCATCTTTAATATGCTTCAACGTCTCTTTCTTAAGTTCGTTAAGTTGAGTTTTGAAAAAGGACAGTTGATCTTTGTCCATATAATTTTTCTTAGGTGCTCTTAAAATTTTTTCTTTAGTAAGCATAATATGAAGTGGATATTTTATGTTTGAATTTAAAAAATTCAACTAATTCTTTAGATTAATTACTTAGATTTCACAACACTGACACTTTTAGAAATGCCAAGACCTAGATACATTAGATAAATTGCAAGAGGGATAATTGCAAGTGGAGCTATATAGGCAACCAAACCTAAAGAAAACAACATATTAAAAAGTAGACCTCCTGAAGCATCGCCAAATCTATTAGTGAATGTATCGATGAAAACTGTAGATTTATATTTTTCTTTTGAATTGAGTGTGGTGTAAACAGCTTCACGAGCTGGTTTATTTAACCCATACTCAAATGGTCGCATCACTCCTTGTAAGATTAGAAAAATAAGTACCGCTGAAGATGCCAATAAGTAATCAGAGAAATATCCTGAAACTGCTAGGAAAGCCAAAGAGAATATCAAACCATAGACTGTAAGGACAAACTTTATCCCAAGAACTTTGGATCTTAGAATTGAAGCAGTAAGAAATATTTGGACAAATAAAGTGATTAAAGGAACAATTGAGTCTGCTCTTCCAAATATCCTAGTCTTTTCAGCTGAATCGTTTGTGTAGTTGTTGATAATTTCAAGTTGAAAGAACCAAAGTGCTGTTGATAGACATGTCCAAACGAATGCATAAAGAACGAATTGTCTAATCAAAGAGTTTGTTCTTATTTGTGAAAACTGCTCAAGAGTGCTCGATAGTGTGTTATCTCCTGATGTGTTTAAAGCAACCTCTTCTCTTTGAACACGAGAGGAAAAGAAAATTGCCAATAATAAGGATGATACTGCTATCAAGAGAGAAAGATTCTCTTTGTCATAAAGGAAGCCGTCAACTAAAGCACCTCCACATGAAGCACCTAAAGAACCAAATCCACTAATAATTCCAAAGAATTTTTTTCCATCCTCAATATCGAAAGAGTTAACTGTCATTGCCCAAAAGATAGCTACTACAAAAAAATTAAATATGTTGTACCAAACATAGAAAATTGTTTTTACAGCAAAAATTTCTGGGAAATAACTATAAGTGAAGTAGAAACCACATAAACATAAAATAAAAAAACCATAAATAGATGGCACAAGTTTTGAAAGACGAACTTTAGAAACTATCAATGAATAAATTGGATTTACTAGCAGCATAACAATAACAATTATTAATAGATAAAAGGGAAGATCGCCAGTTCCAATATTAGCTGCTATTGTGTTTCTAAATGGCCTCAGCACAAATAATGAAAAAAGAACGAAGAAGAAAAATAAGCCTGAGAAAATAGTATTCTTGGAAAAATATGAAGTCATTATAAAATGCCTAGTTGCACTGATAATCCTCTAAATTTTCTATTCCTAATGCCTCTTTCATTGCAAAAAATACATCGGTATTATCCATTACACCAGAGAAATTTTCTGCTCCAGGTCCTTGAGCAAATACTGGAATCATAATTCCAGTATGAGTGCCTCTCCCAATGGCTGTATTCCATGAAATTTTCATTTTTCCTGTCTCCCTGTAACGTGCATCATCTTGCTCAATAAGAAGTCCTCCAGTTTCATGATCTGCTGTAACTATTACAAGAGTATCATTATTTTCTTGCGCATAATTGAGAGCTTTCTCAACTGTTTTTTCAAATTCCTGCATTTCTTTTAAATAATATTCGTAATCATTATCATGTGATGCCCAATCTATCTTTGAACCCTCTGCCATAATAAAAAATCCTTTACATCCATCTGCAATCATCCTTTTAGATTCTTGGATAGAAAAATCTAACATTTCTAACAGGTTTGGTTCAAATTCTGTTCTTTCTAAATCATCTTCAGCAAACAAACCAAATATTCTTTTTCTGTCAATGTAATTAAAATTATCTATGTCTTTTTTTGTTTCAAGATAATGGAAATTCTTTTTTATTTTTTTTACAAAATTTACCCCGTCTTCTCTTATCCCTCCTTCCTCAATTGGGAGAAAATAGTCAGTCCCACCGCCAAGCACTATGTGATTTTTTGAATTGTAAATATGTTCAGCTATCTTTTCTTTTTCATATCTTGAACTTACATGAGAGGCAAAGGCTGCTGGTGTAGCATGAGTAATTTCTGAAGTAGAGATTATTGTATTTACAAAGCCCTTTTCAAAGAGCATTTCAGTTATATTTTTAGTAGGTTTATTATTGTGATCCACACCTACATATCTATTTATAGTTTTGACGCCTGAACTGAATGCTGTTGCAGACGCAGCTGAGTCTGTAACTAAAGAATTATAAGCATGAGTTTTTACATATCCTGAAAAATCGAATTCATCAAAAGATAACTTATGATTAGGTCCTCCCTGAACATTTCTATAGACTGAAATATGTGTTGGCCCCATTCCATCACCTATAAGTAAGATTATATTTCTAGCTTTAACATCAACCTGTTTCAGTTCTTTAGGATTAACATCTTTTTTAAAATCTATAGGAAGAATTTTTTGATCTTTTTCAGGCACCTCAATCAATAGAGGCGCATATTGGTTGATTATCAAAAAAGTAACTATGGATGAAATAATAGCCACCAAAAGATACTTAAAAAAATTATTCATTTTTTAAGTCTAAAGCATTGAGCTTTTTCTTTATTTGATCATTTTCAGATTGTTCATAATCATAATCAATCACTGAACCTTCCCAGTCGCCATACGTTGGATTTGCAATCATGAACCAAACAAAACCCCAGAAAGAGTCTGTTTGCTCTACTATAGATTTTCGGAAATTAGATGATTTCTTATTTTGTTGGCCATCGATAAAATCTCCAAGATTATCTCCAATAATTTGTATGATTCTGTAATTTTCTGCAATAAGAGCTATTCGGGAGGTTTTATTTCTATCCCATGATGGTTTCTCATATCTAGTTAAGATTTGATCTATATCATCAGATAAATCAAACCCCTCTTTAACAAGATTATTTCTTGTAGCTGGTTCTAATTCATGGAGTCTATTTGTTACAAAAAAGATTTCAACGCCAAGTTCTTTTGCTGTTTTCATGTAGGATAAAGCTCCTGGTAAAAAAGTGGCTTTCTCTTCTTTTACCCACTCTATCCACCCATCTGGATAATTAGTATTATTTACTATTAAACGAGCTTGATATGCGCTGTTATTAAAGACCGTTTCATCGACATCCAGAATGATCGCAGGTGGCTTATCAAAAAAATTCTTCTCTCCATTCATTTGATCAACTGAAGCTGAAATTTCCTTTTGTTTTAGAAGAAATGGAATTGTAGCTTCGGCAGTTTTAAAAGTTGTTCTAATGTGAGCTTTATACTCTGCAGATTCTTGAACATAAAGGGTCGCCATTAGAGATTCATGTCCCTTATCATCAGCCAGAGTAATAAAACTTAAAAGCAGAAGAGCTAATAAATTTTTCATTGGTAAATAATATACTATTTTGTTGTTACAAAAATGTGAAAATTAATTATTGAATATTAGTTGAAAATTTACCCTTATCATTCTTCCTCTAGGATCATGTAAGCGCGAATCCCAACTAAAGTCAGGTGCATTGTATAGTCTTGGAGCCTTTTCATCGAAAAGATTTATTATTCCAATAGAAGTCTTTAAATCATAATCACCAGAATTGTTGTTAATTTGTAGATATTGTGAAATTGGCAGTTCTAAAGAAATATCGAAAATTAAACTTGAATCAACTTTATTTTTATAGCCAAGTGATAAAGCTTTAGATGAAATTGTTCGGTTATTTATATACCCATCTAGGTATCTTGCAATTAGCGAATACTTTGATTTATTTTTTTTGTAATTTATAAAAGTATTTATTCTATTTTTTGGCAATGAATGAGTGTGTGCATCAAAATTATGTTTACCAACGCGATTAATCATAATTGTGCCATTTTCACTCTGCTCTGGTGTTAAAAATTCAATCAAGTTTGTTCCTTGTAGAATTAATTCAACCTCACCATTAAAAAAGCTCTTAACTGTACTTAATCCATAATCAATGCCGCTTAGCACTGTTGATTCTTCATTAAAATAAGTTGTTGTGACACCTATTAGATCTCCTAATTCATTTCTTGTAATTGATGGGCCGAAAGGATCTTCACTTAGTAAAGCTTGGGCACTTTGTCCTTCAATCCTATTTTCAAAGTCTATTTCCCAATAATCAAAACTAAGTCTGTTTCCATTATTACCATAAATTAAACCAAAATTAGTATTTGTTGATTCTGCTGGTTTAAGATCTGCATTGCCTATTTGTGCTTGTCTTACAAACACTGAACTTTCAATATCTCTTACGCTGCCCAATTTAATATCACTCGAAAACATTTGTCCCATAGAAGGCATAGTAAAAGAAGTACCAGATGAAATTCTGAAAGAAAAATTTTCAAAAAATTTGTATTTAAAAGACAGCTTAGGATCGAAGGAAGAAAAATTCTCAGAGTTTTCAAACCTTCCAGAAAAACGATAATCAAAATTAGGAAGAAACGAGCTATCTAATTCAAAATATAAAGAATATTTATTGCGGCTCTCATTTACATTTTTTCCTCCACCAAGGAAAAATAGATCTGCTGTTTTAATAATCTTGCCATCTGAATCAAATTCAGCTCGGGAGATTTCATTGAAGTTTATGTCTAAGTTTTCCACACTAGCTTGCGTTCCAAAAGCTAGATTTATATTTCGATATGAAGTTTGGGCAAGAATATCAAAAGTTGTGAGATCGCCAATTTTGTTTGATATCTCTGCGCCTTTAATGTGCTCTACAAGTTCGATTGAGTTTTGAGATGGATCAAAAATATTCCATTGCAAATCTCCTGATTCACCTCCATTTCCATAGAGTGCTGATAAGAATCTAGAATCTACAATATCAGGTCTATTGTGAAAGTTTTCGTGCTGACTATGAGTGAAGGAAGTTTCCAAACTTAAATTTTCAAAATCTTTAAGAAAGCTGTAATTAAAATGATATTGAGAAATATCTTTTGGAGATTCTCTCCAAGGATACCTGCCCCCTAATGGCCTACCATACCATCTCACAGGAACATTGAAGGGACTACCGCCTACTCCTGGCTCAATATCTCTAGCAAGAAATGGAAGTGCCGGATACGATGGGGATTGAGGATTATCGTTTACCTTTACATTAGAAAAAATTAGTGAAATATCGTGATTTCTATTACTTAAACTTGTGTAGAACTTCTCATGTGACTCATCATTTACAATATTAAATCCTCTTCCATATGCAAAACGGCAACGTCCATCTAATATTCCTCCATTTTCGATGCAATTTGGATCAGGAATTGTTTGACCGTTTGAATATTCACCAGCATATAACCCACTTTCAATTACATCATCACCTAAAATTTTAAAAGAGTTACCTAAACCACTTACACTCAATTCTGAAATTTGATCGATTTCATAGGCTTTAAGTGGAGTCCTTTCCATTCTTTCAAAACCAAATACCAAATCAAAATTCTCAAAATCTTTTCCAAAAAGAAAACCAAAACCAATGTCATTTTGGTTGTAATTAGTAGAGTATTGGCTGTCTAAATCTAACTTATATCCACTAAATTTTTTTACAGTTATAAAATTTATGACTCCTGCTACAGCATCAGAACCATATACAGAAGTTGCTCCTTCTTTAAGAATTTCCATTTTTGTAAGAGCAATTTTTGGAATAATATTTGCGTCGACATAACCCTCTCCGTTGTATGAGGGAGTACCGGTAAATGTTTGTCTCTTTGAGTTTATCAGAAGTAATGTAGAAGCATGATCAAGGCCTCTAAGAGTAATAGCAGACATTCCCTGATCTACTCCATCCATTGTGTTTGTTTGAAAATGTGAACCAGAGGACGCTGATAAATATTTACTTATTTCAGCAATAGTTGAAACGCCAATCTCATCGAATTTCTCTGCTGTAATTATTTCTACAGGGGAGAACTTTGATTCAGATTCTTTAAGAAGAGTGCCAGTAGTGATAACCTCCTCTATTTCCTCATTTGAGAAAATAGAAAAGGATATCAATATTAGCAGGAATAATTTGATCATTAATTTCTAATATATGGACGAGTTTTAATAACCCATCAATATATTAAAAATTTAATTTCAATCTCACTCCTACGTTCCTTCCAGGTAAAGGAACTTCGTTTTTAACAAAAGACGTATGATTTCTTGCTACCTCATCAAGAATGTTATTAGCAAAAACAGAAACTGATAGTTCTGAACCAGCCGCGAAATCAAATGTTTTCATTGCTTTCAAATCTAACATTCGAAATCCACTTGTTACTGTTTCATCTTCACCAATATTATCTTGTTTAGCAACATCTTTTAAGATAACTTTCAATACATAATTATCACTATTTGAATATTTTGCAGTGTAAATATTTCTTGCTGGTACAATTCTTGAAACTCTTGTGCCATCAGCAAATTTTCCATTCACTACGTCTCTTCCAAAGCTCAAATCTAACGAGCCATTTCCAAGAGAAATATTTCTACCAAATTCAAATTCATATCCATTGAATTCAGCGTCTTTTTGCATATATTCTGCTCTTTGAAGCCCGCCATGGTCATCATGTTCGTCTTCATGTTCATCTTCATCATGGCCGTCTTCATCATGATCCTCATCTTCATGATGTTCCTCAACATCTTGTAGATATAAGAATTTATCAACGTTGTTTCTAAAGATTGATACAGAGCCAAAGTAGTCGTCTTTCCTGTAATTAAAAGATATATCAACATTATTTGATTGCTCGACATCTAAGTTTGGATCTCCAACTTCAAACCTACCTCTTGCAAGGTGAGCGCCATTCATGAATAAATCCATTGCTCCTGGAGCTCTAGCAACAGAAGCGAAATTTACACTTGCTGATAAGTTGTCAGAAAACTCTCTACCTAAGCTGAATGAATAACTATATTCATTGAAATCAAGGTCATAGAAATCAATCTCTTCCTCATGCTCTTCTTCTTCATGTCCATCTTCATCATGATCATCATCATGATGTTCTTCCTCATGATGGGTGATTGAGCCCTTTCGATTGACTTTATCGAATCTAAATCCAAAATTTACATCGTAAACATCAAAAGTAGTACCCGTATAGTAACCAAGCATAAACATCTCACTACTAACAGGATTCATATGTGCTTCAGAACCAACAACTGCTCTGTCAGTTTCAATAAACGACATCATAGCTTTTCTTGAAACAACGTCATTTCCAAAATCAAAAATAGTTGAAAATTCAGTAGCATCGTTAGTGAAACTTGTTGGTCCACCATGTCCATGCTCATCATGACCCTCTTCTTCCTCATGCTCATCATGTTCGCCTTCCATTTCTGCATGTTGCTCAGTATGAAGAAAATCTGTATCTCTGAAATTGAAGCTAATTCTTTTTAAAGTTTCACCTTTAAAATTCAAAGCACCTTGAATATCAAATGTTTGAGCGTCTGTAGTAGAAAATATTCTTTCTTCTCCATGCTCATCATGGTCATCATGATCGTCTTCATCTCCATGGTCATCATGATCACCATGCTCACCATGTGCACCAGGCGGTTCAACATGATATGGCAGTCCAAAAAGACTTTCTTGATCTCTGAAACCAAAACCTACAAATCCCCAATCTCCAGTTTTTGAAATACCTATTCTTTGAGATGTATTTGCAAAATCAGAATTTGCTAAAAAATCTTTTTCCTCATGCTCTTCATGTTCCTCGTCATGATCTTCATCATGATCTTCATCTTCATGATGTTCCTCTTCCATATGAATTACAGCTCCTTCAGGAATATCATAATTACCAAAACTTGAATCCTTGAAAGCAAGGTTTACATTAAATCCAGCAATATTATTCTTGTAGGAGAAACTCTGTGAATCTCCTTCACTGACGCTTTGTGTCTCCAAACCAAGATTAATTTCTTGTTTTGCAAAATCTTTTTTAGCAATTAAATCGTCAACAATGTTTATAACACCTCCAACAGTACCTTTCGCATATAGTAGTGATGAAGGACCTCTGACCACTTCAATTTGGCTAACCTCATTAAGATCAACTTCATTAAGATGATCACCACCCATTGCAGAAACATCTTGTACAACAAAACCATTATTTAGAATTCGCACTCTAACACCTGTCATACCTCTTATAACCGGCTGACCAACTGCTGCACCATAATCTTGCGATGAAACACCTAGTAGTGTATCCAACGACTCTCCTAAACTTTGTGTCGGTGAGCTATCAAGTTCATCTCCATCAACAACATGTAAAGGATCTTCTATATCTGCTAAGGCTGAAGATGTAAGGGACGAAGTTACTATGACTTCTTCTACATCCTCCTGCGCGTGTAAGTTGTTTAGTATAAAAACACTTAATAAAAGTGTTAAAAAATAATTTTTCATTTTACCTCCTTAAAAAAATTAAATTTAAATTTCTAAAAATTTATTTTTGTGGAGGTGCTCTTGTAAGAAAATTCTGAAAACTGATAGCAAGGAGATATCTTCTTGTATTCAGCTCAAAAATATAGACGTTAGATTGTGTGTCTTCTATCTCAAAATTAGGACCTGTTAAAACATCGTTAAAACATATATGGCACTCAATCTTTTCATGATGATTTTTAAGGTCATCTGCATGGCTAAGAGAATCAAATGTAATGGATGCTACAAAAATAAATGCGGCAAGCGAAATGAATGAAAAACTCTTCTTAGACATATCGAAATATTACTCTATTGTTTGAATCAAACAAAGACACTTAAAAACTTTTAAAATGGTATTTCGTCTTCAGCTAATTTATCAGGGTCTCTCCACTCAATTATATCTCTAGTACTTGGTTCAATGCTCATTTCATATAAAGTACTTCCTAAAAAAGTCTTTTTTGAATAAATCTCTAATACCAAGGTATTTGTGGCTCTAGTAAAAGGAATGAGGATATGATTTATTACCTCTTGTCTTACTTCAGGATTATTGATTTCGTCGTCAGGAAATAAAGATGGGATTTCGTCCATCTCTTTATTCTTTGAGGAAATTTTAAGTAAACTGTCCCAATATATATCGAATTTTCTACATATTACTGCCCATCCCTCTAGACCTCTACAAGATTGATAATAAACAGCTCTCGCATTATCTTCATCTTGAAGAGTTTGCCTCCTTACTTCTTTATTCATGCCATCCCAGGCGTCAATCCCCAATTCTTCAAGACCAACTATTGTTTCGCTATCCTTTGATTCATCACCCTTATAGTTGTGGGTGCAAAAAAGTAAATTTACCATACTACATCCTGCAGCTTCTGATTCCTTTATAATTCTATTGTGTAGCAATGGATCATCAAAATAACTGCCCTCTACTACAATTATTTTTCCACCTAAAGCTTCACTAGGTTCAATATTTAAATCTTCGCCTTCAAGTTTTTTATTCAATTCTTGAATCATCTTTACCAGCATTTGATCTGATCTCAGAACTTTTTTTAATTTTCGTGTTACCGAAAGACCGCTTTCAATATTTTTTTGATTATGCATGTTCCAATCATTTTTATTTACTTCGTTATCCTGAAAATCTCTAATCCATTGTCCTCTTCCAATTGATACTACTGAATTATTCATCCCAAATAACTTTCTCAACAAAGTTTTTTCTGCTTCTTTAAAATCTTGACCTTCATCTACAAACCAATAATCAAAATCAAAGGCTTTTCCATCTTCATCAGGATCTATTGGAATCAGTTCATCTATAATTTCTGAATTTGGAATTTTTGGATTTTTAATTCCTGACTCTTTTAGTTTTGCCATACCCTCAGATAATTTTTCAGGATTATTATCTATCCATCTAATGAATTTTGATAAAGCTTCTTCATAATTGTCTAATCCAATCCTAAAGCCAAAATATTTTGTAATACTCATAAGATAGCCCATGACTGTTCTAATAATTAATAAATCAGGATCAATATCGAGATACTTGCTTAATCTTTTTAGTTCTGTAACTAATGCATGATTATAGGTAAGGAGTAAAATTATGTTTCAGATAAAATACGTTTCTTAGTAAAGGGTGCTAACTTACCAGCTTCCATCATAACACCAATCGCAATTCCATTCAGAGGAAGAGAATTGAAGATTGCTGGAGAAAGAAGTTTTGACACTTGGACAGTCACAGTCATCAATGATAATAACTTTACTATCAGAGATGCAATGGAAAAGTGGATGAATCTAATTAATAAAACATCTGATAATGCTGGAGAGGTCGATCCTACAGTGTATCAACAAGAAGCATACGTCTATCAGTTAGCTAGAGCTCCAATTGTTGGCCCAACAAATGCGCCAGCAGGATCTGCAGATAATATTCCTATCTTAAGATCTTATCATTTCCACGGTGTATTCCCAACTAACGTTTCTAGCATAGATCTTTCTTATGATAGTAACAATGTTATCGAAGAATTTTCAACAGAATTCCAAGTTCAGTGGTGGGAAGCTCTTGACGAAAATAACGACGTTGTTGTAGGCTGATAAATAAACCATAAGGTTAATTATAAAAAATGGCTAAATTATTCGGTTTCTCCATTGAGGGGGCTGACGATAATAATCTGCCACAGGGTGCGGTATCTCCTGTTCCGCAAAATGAGGCAGACAAATCCGACTACTATGTTAGTAGTGGGTTTTATGGTCAGTACGTTGATATTGAAGGTGTATTCAGAAATGAATATGATCTAATCAAAAGATATAGAGAGATGTCACTTCATCCAGAATGTGACGAAGCAATAGAAGACATAGTAAATGAAGCCATAGTTTCAGACTTACATGATAGTCCTGTAGAAATAGATTTAAGTAACTTATCAGTTGGTGACAATATTAAAAAAACCATCCGAGATGAGTTTAAGTATATAAAAGACCTATTAGATTTTGATTCAAAATCACATGAGATATTCCGTAATTGGTATATTGATGGTAGATTATACTATCATAAGGTAATTGATCTTGATAATCCAAGAGATGGAATACAAGAATTAAGATACATTGATGCACTTAAGGTAAAATATGTGCGTCAAATGAAGAAGAAAGATATAAACACACCAAGTTTAATAACACCTCAAGATAAAAAACTTGCAATAACTCCAGAGTTGGATGAGTATTTTGAATACAATCCTACTGGTGGAGCTACTAAGAGTTATAGTCCAACTAATGGTGTTCAAGGATCAATCAAAATTGCAAAAGATGCTGTCACATATTGCACATCTGGTCTTGTAGATCGTAATAAACACATCACCTTATCATGGTTACATAAGGGAATAAAGGCCTTAAATCAGTTAAGAATGATTGAAGATAGTCTTGTAATATACAGATTATCAAGAGCTCCAGAAAGAAGAATATTCTATATTGATGTTGGTAATCTACCAAAAGTAAAGGCAGAACAATATCTTCGTGAAGTTATGAATCGTTATAGATCTAAGTTGGTCTATGATGCCAATACTGGTGAGGTTCGTGACGACAAGAAATTTATGTCTATGTTAGAAGATTTCTGGCTACCAAGAAGAGAAGGTGGTAGAGGTACGGAAATCACTACATTGCCTGGTGGTCAAAATCTTGGAGAGATAACAGATATTAATTATTTCCAGAAAAAACTCTACAAAGCTTTAGGGGTTCCCGAAACTCGTCTAGGTGGAGAAGGTGGATTTAACTTAGGAAGGTCATCAGAAATTCTAAGAGATGAACTTAGATTCAATAAGTTTGTAGGAAGATTGAGAAAGAGATTCTCTAATATGTTCCTTGATATGTTGAAGACACAATTACTTCTTAAGAATGTAATTACTGTAGAAGATTGGTCAGGTATGTCTGAACATATTCAGTTCGATTATATCTACGATAATCATTTTGCTGAATTAAAACAGAGTGAATTATTCCAAGAGAGAATGGCAAACCTATCACAGGCAGAGCCATATATTGGTAAGTACTTCTCTCAAGATTATCTAAGAAGAGAAATATTACATCAGACTGATGATGAGATTGTAGAACAGGATAAATTAATTGCTGCAGAAATAGAGGCAGGGTTATATGTTGACCCTGTTGCAATGCAACAATTAGAAGTTACAGCTGCTGCAACAGACGTTGCCGCACAACAATCTGATATAACAGAACCAGATTCAGAGAAAGACAGTAAGGCTGTCGAAGCTCCTGAAGGTGGCGAAATATAAATAGTTGGTAGTATATTTACATAATCGTGGATTCTGCAAAATTAATTGATATGGTGTTAGATGATGCACCCGCCCATGAAATATCAGATGGGATAAAAGATGTTCTTTATGCTAAAACAGCATCAAGAGTAGAAACTGAGAGACCGCTTGCGGTTGCAGATCTTTTTAATGACGAGTCTGAATCTGAAGTTGAAGAAGAACCTGTAGCCCAAGAAGAGGAACCGACTGATGGCGAGTAGAACTTTAGTAACTGGTAGTCAAGCTGCGTGTGGCACTGACGCTGCAAATGCCTCTACATTTGGAGGTGCAACTGTAGTACGTCTTTGTAACAATGGTGCGACTGCTAGATTAGTAACTGTTATTGATTCTGTTGGAGGATCATCAACTATTGGAACTTTTACAATGCCAGGTAATACTGTTGAATTCGTTGAAAAAAAGAAAACTGAGGCAATTTTTGCAGCAAACGCTGCTGTCTTAGGTTCAGCTGTAGGATACACAAACTAAGAACCATGAAACTAATTAGAGAAGAAATAGAAAATGTAGAGGTTATCGTCGAAGAACGTGGCGGTAAAAAGAACCTCTATATTGAAGGAGTTTTCCTTCAGGGCGACATAAAAAATCGTAACGGTAGAATGTATCCATGTGGAACTCTTGCAAAAGAAGTTTCAAGATACAACGAAGCCTTTATCACAAAAGGTAGAGCGCTTGGTGAGTTAGGTCATCCAGATGGCCCAACTGTAAACTTAGATCGTGTTTCCCATAAAATTACTTCTCTAAGACAAGAAGGTTCTGATTTTATTGGTCGTGCTAAAATATTAAGTACACCTATGGGAAATATTGCTAAGTCACTTCTTGGTGAAGGAGTCAAACTTGGAGTATCATCTCGTGGTGTTGGCTCAGTTGCTATGAACAACGAAGGTGTAAACGTTGTTGGTGAAGATTTCATGTTAGCAACTGCAGCAGATATTGTTGCAGATCCTTCAGCTCCAGACGCATTTGTGGATGGAATCATGGAAGGAAAAAATTGGGTTTGGGACGGCGGTGTTCTTCGTGAACAACAAGCTGCAAAAACCTACAAACAAATCAATACTCTTGCCAGTAGTCGACAGTTGCAAGAGAACAAGATAAAGTTATTCTCAGATTTTCTAAAAAATCTTTAATTTATAACTTTTCTAAATAAGTATAGATTTACACTAATATAAAGTTTTAATTTCGGAGAGCAAAAACGATGTCCGTTGGAAAAGATTTACAAGAAATGGAAGTAGGCACTCAGCAATCCAAAACTGCAGTTAACGCTAACGCAAAGGCGGGAATGCCAATGGATACGTCCGTTGCAGGTTCCTACGAAGATCTTGGCGGCCCTACTCCCGAAAATTACAAACCAGATGATGATTCTTCTAAGTTAAAAACAGTAGGAAAGGTAGTTTCCGATGTTGTTAACAAAGGTGCAAAAGCACCAATGCCTATGGATACATCCATAAGCGGAAAGAAAATGGAAGAAACTGAAGTGGAAGGCGAGGTAGTCGCAGAGGAGGAGCAAGTTGCTGAAGAGCAGGCTCCTGAGATTAATGTCGAAGAAGACATGAATGCTCTATTCTCTGGTGAGGAACTATCAGAAGAATTCCAAAACAAAGCAAAGACAATCTTTGAAGCTGCAATCAATTCTAAAGTCGCTAAGATTAAAGAAGAGATTGAAGAAGAAAACGAGAAGAAGATTGTTGAGGAAATCACAGAAGTTAAGGCAGCTCTTGTTGAGAGAGTTGACTCTTACCTTGAGTACGTCGCTGATGAGTGGCTCAAGGACAATAAGTTATCTGTAGAGCATGGATTGAAGTCAGAGATGACAGAATCCTTCCTCTCAGGAATGAAACAACTATTTGAAGAACATTATGTATCAATCCCTGAAGACAAATACGATGTAGTCGAGAACATGGTAGATAAACTTGATGAAATGGAGACCAAACTCAATGAGCAGATTGAGAGAAACGTTGGACTAAACAAGAGACTCGCTGAGTCAACTGCAGACGTTATCGTTTCTGAAGTTTCTGAAGGCCTTGCTGCTACTCAGAAAGAGAAGCTCGCTTCACTTGCAGAAAGTGTTGAGTTTAAAAGTGAAGAATCATATCGTGAAAAACTGGAGACTCTAAAGGAGTCATACTTTGGACAGAGTGTTCAGAAACAGACCTCAGAGACAGTGTTAAATGAAGAGACACAAGCAGTAGAATATACTGGTGCAATGGCTCAATACATGAAAGCACTTAACTCGGTCAAGAAGTGAATTTAACATTATATTAAACACAACTCACATTACTAAAAAGCAAAATGTTCAACTCAGAACAATTGCAAGAGAAGTGGTCGCCGCTACTTAATCATGAAGGTCTTGAAGATATCAAAGATCCTCATCGTAAAGCCGTAACCGCAGTCTTGCTAGAAAACCAAGAGAGATTCCTTAGAGAAGAAAGGGACTTTCTATACGAAGGCACACCAGGCCAATTAAACGAAATCACAAACGCTGGTAACGCTGCAGGCGCATCAGGTGGTTTTAGTGGTGGTGCAACAGCTGCTGGCCCAGTCGCTGGTTTTGACCCCGTTTTAATCAGTCTTATCAGACGTTCAATGCCAAACTTGTTGGCATACGACATATGTGGCGTTCAGCCAATGAACGGCCCAACTGGACTCATCTTCGCAATGAGATCTAGACAAACTTCACAGAGTGGTACAGAAACATTCTTTGATGAAGTTGATTCAACATTCTCTACTCAGGATAAGGGACAAGACCTTACTGGCGGATTTACAGATCGTAACGCTGGTTTCGGTTCTACAGGCCCACAGCAGGGAACAAACCCATCCGTACTAGGATCTGGAGACGTTGCTCAGGCACTATACTCCGTTGGTCAAGGTATGGCAACTGGAGATTCAGAAGCTCTTGACGGAACAGGATCTAACGCCTTCCGTGAAATGGCCTTCTCAATCGAGAAAGTTACTGTTACTGCAAAGTCCAGAGCGTTAAAAGCAGAGTACTCACTAGAACTTGCTCAAGACCTTAAGGCAATCCACGGATTGAACGCTGAGGCTGAGTTAGCAAATATTCTATCAACTGAGATACTTGCTGAAATCAACAGAGAAGTTGTTCGTACAATCTATAAAGTTGCTGAGTCTGGTGCTCAAGCAAACACAACAACTGCTGGAACATTTGACCTAGACACCGACTCAAACGGAAGATGGTCAGTTGAGAAGTTCAAAGGACTTCTATTCCAGATCGAAAGAGATGCAAACGCAATTGCACAAAGAACTCGTAGAGGAAAGGGTAACATTATCGTTACTTCCGCTGACGTTGCTTCTGCATTAACAATGGCTGGTGTTCTAGATTACACCCCTGCACTTAATGCTAACCTTAACGTTGATGACACTGGTAACACATTTGCTGGTACAATCAATGGTAAGTACAGAGTATACATCGATCCTTATGCTGCATCAGGTGGTAGTGAAGCTAATCACTTCTACGTTGTAGGATACAAAGGTTCTTCACCTTATGACGCTGGTTTATTCTACTGCCCTTACGTTCCATTACAGATGGTTCGTGCTGTGGGAGAGAACAGCTTCCAGCCAAAGATTGGATTTAAGACCAGATATGGTATGGTTGCAAACCCATTCGCAGAGGGAACAACTCAAGGACTTGGTGCTCTTACTCAGAACGCAAACCGTTACTACAGAAGAGTTAAAGTTACTAACCTCATGTAATTCGGATATTACATATTCTTCACAGAGACCCGAAAGGGTCTCTTTTTTTGTGTTACAATAAATATATCATGATCAGAGAACTCGTAAAACCAGAACATCAATTATTTCATCATCGTATTGAATCGTGCAGCTATAAATTAGATCGTCAATTTTTATCCAATACTTTAGTTGAAAATATGATACATTACAAAGGTATTGGTATATCAGCAAATCAAATTGGTATATGGGAAAGAGCTTTTGCAATGATAAGAGATTTAGAACATAATGAAATCATAGTATGTTTTAATCCTCGTATTATTAAGTCATATAATGAAGAGGTTGAAATGGAAGAGGGTTGTTTATCATATCCAGATGTTTTCTTAAAGGTTAAAAGACCAGATAAAATTGTAGTCAAGTATGAAGATGAGAATAAGAAAATTCATAAGATGAAGTTGTCTGGTCTAGCTTCCAGAGTATTTCAACATGAATATGATCATATGGAAGGTATAGACTTTACACAAAGAAGTTAAAGAGATTATTAAGATTCCCTAAAAAGATATATAATGTTAGGAGGTCAAGACAAATGTTACAGATAAGGTGGTGTCCACCAGAAATACCAGAATATGATCCAGCTATTCATAGCCCAGAGAAGGTTTTTGCCCTTCTGTGTTATAGAGGAATATCATATGCAAAATGGGTATACCTTGACAAATTTCTGTAACTGTGTTATAATTTTAAATAAAAACGAAAGATGAAAAAGTGGATAGGTCTTAGTTTAGGTGCAGTTCTCGGTATTGGACATATCGGTATGATTGGTATGCTTGCCAATAGGGAAAGTAAATTACCATCAGTAGATATTCCTGTAGGTGATTACACATCATATAAAGTAAGTGTATCGGAAGATGGATATGCTATTTCATATAAAGCAAATGACCCTAAGACAGCCTTTATCACTAAAGATATCAAGGAGAAAGGTGGTTTCTTAGGACTTGCAACTGAAACAACT
>ENA-OSEY01001266-OSEY01001266.1-marine-metagenome-genome-assembly--contig:-NODE-1266-length-17720-cov-6.056566_pt1 | contig 17720 bp, 7 predicted proteins | sample MGYA00248465_ERZ534230 | MGnify/ENA primary metagenome ERZ534230 (study PRJEB26409, sample SAMN06344110) | marine metagenome | isolation source: Sea water from surface | place: Atlantic Ocean:Southern...
GTAATTGAATCAAATTCCAAACACCCTGAGTGCACCTGAAGATCTTAAACCTCTAAGTGACGCTGCAGTATAGTTCTTTCTTTGAATTGTTGGGAAGGTAGTTAATCCAGAATTGATTGTCAAACCAGTAACTCCAATAGATATTGGACTTGTTGACCTTGAAGCATTATATAATCTACCCCATGTGATTCGACCTAGATGTGTAGCGATACCTGGATTACTATTATTGAAGTTACCTGTCAATCCAGCACCTACACCAGTGGTTTGACCATTTTGTATGTTACAGGTTATTTCACCATTTTCACCTAGTGTTTGGACTACGTGAACTTTATAGATGTTATCTAAGAATGTTGAACCAATACCAACTATAGATGAGTTGTGAGTATCAACTGATATAACACCACTACCTACAGGTGTGTCTGTAATAAACACTGGATAATTAACTAATAATGAATTTGCTGCTTTATCTGCTCTAAAGAAGAACTTAAGTGCAGATTGTCCACTATTAGTTACTTCTTTAATACCTGTAATGATTCCAGTGAATCCTTCAACATTACTAATTGAAGTTATCTTTTCAGTTTCAAATGATGGTAAATCAATTATAACTTGTGGTGGAGTTACGTTTGAATAACCAAATCCTGCATTAGTAATATTAATTGCTGATATTGAACCATTAGTAATGGTAGCTGATGCTGTCGCAGTTGTTGCTACTCCTACAGTCCCATCAGATTGTATAAATGTTGCAACTCCAACTAGTGGAGAACTGATTTTGACTGTAGCACTATCATAACCACTTCCTGCATTTGTAATGTCAATTGAAGTTATTGTACCTGCTGCAGATACTATCGCTGTTGCAGACGCACCCACATTTATTTCACCAGAAGTTACAAGAGCATCTACAGTGTTAAATGCTAAATTATAATCACCATCTGTTTCATTAGGAGCACTTGCACTCAAATGATCACCTTTCTCATAGAAGAATGATTCAGCATCATCAACAAATATACCATTTGTATTTTGTGTACCAGATGTAGTTGTGTAATCACCAATTATTTTTGCTGTTGGATAAATCTGAGGTTCAAGGATTTCTCTTGACTTATCAATTTTTTTACCACCTAATACAATATCAACTTTTTGTTTAGTCCATCTAACAGGTTTATTATTATTTTCATCAATACCTGCTCCTGTATAGATATCAGTTTCAACGAGTTTTGCACCTAATAATTCTTTAAGTGTTCTCTCAGCCTGTTGTGAAGTTGTAACACCTATTGGATGTTTGAATAATCTAAGTTCGTCACCTATCTTAACTGTTTGTTGAATATCAGCAACGTCAACATCTATTCCCTCTTGACCTTTATAGAAGAATATATCCACTTTAGCATCTGGTTTAGGTGCTTCAATAAACTCAAATGTTGTACCACCCTCGAAAGTATATGCTGAACCTGGTTTTTGTATGACACCATTAACGAATATCAATAATACTGAGTTTAAATCAATTAACTGTGAACGTGCATTATTTAAATCTTTTTCAAAACTTAGTAATTGACCATTAAAGAATAGTGGGAATCTTGTTCTTGAACCATCCTGTAAGTTGCGTATGGTATCAATAAAGTCTAATTCACCAAATTGCCATGCTGAAAACTTATCACTAAAGGTTTGTGTTACCTCTAATTCAAATTCCTGTAATGGTGCTGATAAATGTGCAGCAGTTACTAGACCTACTGGTTTGAATTTATCACCAACTTTAAATGAATGTCCTGGTCTTGCTATCTGAAATTCAGATATTTCAAAAGTAGTTGAACCAATACCTACTGTTGTTTTTGCAGCACTAACTTTAACATCAATTAGTAAATTAGAACCTGTGTCAGTTGTTGCTCCAACTCCCTGTCTTGATAAACCAATTACAGGTAAATTTTCGTAATTTGGTTCAGGAATAATAATTTTAGGATTTACATAACTTGTTCCAGCGGATACTATGTTGAATGCAAGTGTTCCACCTACACCAACTGTTGCAGTAACAACTGCACCAGTACCACCGCCACCACCTTGACCTACATTGATGGTAATTGTATTAGTGGTTGTTGCAAGGATAGATGTTTGTATTCCAGCAACTGGATCTGAGTTAGGAGAACTAGTCTTAGACAATGCTCTAGGATATGGATGATCTGAGAAGAAATTATCTTTTGAACACTTGAATACTAAACCACCTGTGTCGATACCAACTGTATCACTGGTTGATAGACCATGATTAGGTATGGTCAAAATTAATTGACCAGTATGTGACGTATACACAGCGTTTGTTGCTGTAAATGCATTTGAACCTGTAGCAGCAAAATTACCTTTACGTATTGAATTAATACCAGCACTTACAAATCTATGAACATATGCTTCATCAGTAACACCAATTGCAACTGAACCACCACGATATCCTGAACCAAAAGTTAAATCTTCAAAGAATTCATACGCATGACCACCACCTTGATAAGTGTGTGGAATTGTGCTTGCACCTGCTTGAACTTCAAATGTTCTATCAGAAACGATACCAACAACAAATAGTGGTCTCTCGTGGTCTTGGAAAATTGTAGTTGTAACACCAACATATCCACCACCACCGATAGTCTTAACTGAGTTTGCTGCAGCAGAAACAAATGTATGAGTATATTGGTCACTTGGAGCAGATGCACCAACATTGACTCTGAAAGTATTTGTAGTAACGTTACTAACTGTTAGATATTGACCAGCAGCAGGGTCAGTAGCACGAGGATAACAATGAGTCGAATTATTACTATCTTTTGAACAAGTGAAGCAAATTGAACCAGTATCAAGAACAACAGCGTCACCATTTACAAGACCATGATTAGCAATTGTTAATACTAACACACCATTTGCTGGATTATAAGTTGCATTCGTAGGTGTACCAACAACTGTCTTCGGACATCTAAACTCCAACCCTTTAAGTTTGACTGTATTAGGTCTCTCTAAACCAAATCCATGAACAGTATTTGTAGTAACTGTTATAATACCAGTATTATTATCATAAGCAGCAGTTTGAATACCTAAATTAAATCCTGAAGATGTACCAATACCAACAATACTTGTTAAACCACCAGCAGCATTTTTAAATGCCTTCACTTTCGCACCTTGTAGAGGAGCATATCCTAGACCTGGTGTTGAACCAAGAGATACTATCAATCCACCTCTTGGAACTTGGTTTTGATTAATATCAAATTCTGAAACAATAAAGTCACCATTTGTAGAGGTAATACCAGTAAATACAACAGTCGAAATTCCAGCAGTTGTATCTGATAGGAACTCATAATTATTTCCAGTATTATTAAGAGTTAATGGAGTTTGGAATACACCATTTATGAATAGAACACCGTTACCCAATCCAATGCCAGATGAGGTATTTGCTCCACCAACGGTCAAACTGTAAGTTTTTCCAATTCCTGTAAAGTTATCTGATATATCATCAAATAACATGTTAGTGGTATAATCACTTCTTAAGAAAGTTCTTCCACTATAATCTGCTCTCACAAATGGTAAATTAGTCTCATCTCTTCTTGAACGATTATTACCTTTTGGTGGTTCTGCAAAGAACACTGTACTATCAACAATATTAAATGAACCTCTATGTACTCTTGCTGTAGAGTTTACAACGTGTGAAGTTGCTGCGATACCTAATTGTCCTCTATCTACTTTAACAACTGGTAGAGTCGCAATACCAAGTGCCACATCGGTTGCATCATTAATAGTACCAGTCGGAGTGCTTGAAAATCCTACTTCAGTAACTTTTAAATACTCATCATCAATTTTAAGAAAATCTGTTGGTGCAACAGAACTAATTCCACTTAGCACAAACTGTGATAAACCAATACCAATACCATTGTTATGTGTAAATCCATCAAAAATTCCTAAATTATGAGTTATTGATGTAAATGTAATTGGTTGTTGTACAACTCCATCTAAACTAACAATTGTCTTAGTTAACTGTTTTCTCATAGTTAACTTATGAGCGTTACCAGCACCTAACCCTGTAAACGTTACAGCAACACCAGTCGCAACATACTCAGGTCTTGTAAATAACTGGAATCTATTTTCATCTAACACTTTAGCGTAAACAGTCTCAGGTAAAATAGTTGTTACAACTCCAGCGATGTTAGCTGTCGCACCGATTGAAACAGCAGTTCCAGCAATTCCAATAAATGTTGAATCAGGTGTATATGTTAACTCCTCATTTGTATTAAAGAAGTGACTTGGTATATTAATTACAGATGTGGTAGTACTCATAGTACCAACAGGATTGAATTTTTTCGAGTAAATTGGAACTTCAAGATGTTTCAAAACAAAATCTTTTTTGTTCGCTCTAAGTCCTGCAGCACCATCATAAGTTGATAAGAAAAGTCTTTGATCAACTGTTCCATATTTCAGGTCAGGTGGTGTGTTTTCAAAATCACTAGCAGTGTATAAAATTTGATTATATGATTGAACTTCAACTAATGATTCAAACTCTGCATCTGGATAAAATCTTAAATTGATATTATCTCCACTTATTTCACCACCAAATGTACCAATACCTGTAGTAGAACCCGCTGAAACAAATGGATATTGAACTGTAACTATATTTTGACTGTCACTAATTGAAATAACTTGATGTACAGCAGATGTATCACCACATGAAACTCTGACCATTGACTTAACACTGCTATCAATTAATTTGTTAAGTGTTGCATATGTAATGGGACTCGCAGTTCCAGTTGCATAACCAGATTCTAATCTGGCACTTCTTTCAGCACCAGCTGGTTGACCTGATACATTGAATCTGTAAGTTCCAATACCTGTTGCTGTAGAACCTAATCCGACAATGTTTGCTCTTACATCTAGTGTGTTTACTCTATCATTTTCACATTGTAATTTAATTAAATTATTTTCAAATCTAGCAGTTATAACTCCCACTACACTATTACTCAAACCTGACTGAGTATCAACATATGTTTGAGCAATTGTAGTATCAGTTCCATCAAAATCAACAATAACTTCATTATAATTAACTTCTTTTGTAAGAGTATCTTGAACAAAGATAGATGCATATAACGAATTAAAGTCATATGATGGTATTTCAATAATTGATGAAGTCGTAAATCCAACTGTCGTACTACCAATACCAGTATTAACACCAGTTAAATCTATACTTCCAATTCCATTTGTTCCAATACCTGCCAAATCTGTATTAAAATCAATTTTAAGAAGTTTAATATCATGATCTTTTAAGAATTTTTCAGTCGGTGTGAATAAAAGATTTTTTGTTCCAGTTGGTAATATTTCTGTTTCAAAATCACCTAATTTTAATTTTGTAAAATCAGTATTTTTTTCAAGTATAAACGCATCATTTTCAGTTGTTAGTGCAACTATTTCAGTAAACTGTACATCAAGTGTATCAGGATCAACGATTTGAACAAGATAATTACCAAAATCTTCTATTAAAGGTTCAATAAGTGTGCTGGTGCTTTCAAATCCTTCACTAGAGAAGTTATCACTTATATCATCATGAAGTAGAACTCTGTTTGTTTTACATCTTGTAAAGTCGGTAAGAGTTCTATTTTGAAGAGTTAAAAACTTAGAACCATTTATTCTAGTATCAAAATCTCTAGCAAAATCAAAATTATTGATTGCATCAACTCTCTGCTTATCGTTAAGTTCTAAAACGTTACCAACATCCAAAACAATTGATTGATTTGATTCACGTACTTCACCAACTCCAACTTTAAGATTAGAAGTTACAGTTGTATCAGCAAAATTTTTAAGACCTGATGGGTGAACTAGGCGATTTACTGGATTTACAAACTTTTCCCATTCAATGGAACTTTTTACTGTATATGATAAGTTTTGATAATAATCATTATCAGGTATTACTTGATAATCTTCATTTAATTTACCAATATCATCTAACCAACCATAGTCTTGTCTATTAGAAAATTCTGTTGTAAATTTAGCTTGATTATCAACCAAACTTGTAATTTCAGCAGATACATTACTTAATTCTCCCTTAATTCTATCTCCAACTCTTAGTTTGTATTTTCCATCAATCTTAATATAATCATTTCTTACTTCAATAACTTTTAAATCAGTAATTACAGTTCCTACAATTAAGGTCTCCTTAAGTTCAAAAACACCTCTTGATTGAATCGGTTCTATTACAGGATATTTTTTCTTATTAACTAAAACTGCATAACCAGACTGAAATGTTTTCGCTACGCCTGGATTTGTTGTTACACCTGCAACACTAAATTCCAATACACACTGAGTTCCAGCAGCATAATTATCAACATTGAAGAATTGATAATTGTAATTTTCAGAGTTATATCCTGTCCCCTCAACAGTTGTAGTTGTGGTTATTCCACCACTCTGAGTTCCGATTCCTGCCTCACCAACTCTCTGAATACCCTCAACAAAAATTTCATCTCCAACAGCAAATGGTTGTTCATCAAAACCGTTAATAGGAGTTTCTAAGAAACATGTAACAACACCAGAATTACTAATTTGTAATGAATTAATACCAACTCCATTTGAATTATTAATTGAAATTATTTTATGAACAACTGAATCAAGACCTGTTACGGGTGATAATACATCAACTCTCGATATAGTTTGGTTTGGTGTGAAAGGTTGTAATGAAACATTATCTACTACAGTATTTGATATAGGGTTGAAAACGATTAAATTAGGTGTACTTATATAATCTGCACCACCACTTTTTATATCGACTGCATCTATAATATCAAGGTTATCAATATTAACAACAGGTGATATAAATGCTTGTGGACTTAATGTTTTATCTGATGAATATTCATAACCTATATCTACTATTCTTATTTTTTTAATTCTACCGATTGTTCTAGATGAAGCGATTATATTCGCATCTTTTCCAGCGTCGCTACTTACTGATTTAAATTGTGGTAATTTCTTATAATTAAATCCTGGTGATAAAATTTTAAAATCTTTAATAGATCCTGTTACATTCTCTGATTTAGTTGAATATTCTAATTTATCGCATTGATCACTTGAGTAAGTCAAGAACTCTGGAACTTGAGGTGAGAATTCAAAGGTGCTTGCAGTAACATTAGATATTTTATATTCACCATTGTACTTACTATCAATAAATCTTATTTCAGAATAGTTTTTAACTTCATTGTCAGCAGTGCTTATATAACCACCTTTTGTTAAACCGTAATACAATGTTGATGGAGCATTCGATGAATAAGTTAAAGTTAATGCTGCTCCTATAGGATCAGTATTGTTAGTACCTATTCCTATAGTACCTGCCACTCCTACATTGAAAGCAGAAGAGTCTTTTGAACTGAGATATTCATTTGTAAGTTCTCTATCATAAAATATTTTAAAGTCAAAATCGGCAAGTGTTGTGCTTGATAATCCAAAGTTAAGTTTTGAATTCTTAACTACATTAATTCTTGGATTAATAGGTGCGATAGTTTGATTACCACCAGTATTCGCTACTATGGATACTACTTGAACCTCATCTCTATTAACATCTGCAAAAGTTTCAGCAAGTTGGAATATTCTACTACTTATTTTACTTACAAAATATGCACCTGTAGATAATCCAGTTGCTGAACCATCATAAAATACTTTATCTCCTGTTTCAAAACCATGATCAATAATATTAATTTGATTTGTTTCTACATTAGATGATGTGAACGATATGGGATTTATAATAAGTTTTTCAAATTCAGAATTATAATTTACTGATACTGGGATTGTTGATCCAACACCCACATCTAAATTAGGTATCACCTCAATTTTAACAGTATCACCCTCTTGTAAATTATGACTTGTTGTATCTGCTGCTGCTACATTTGTGAATACTTTGGTAACAACTTTATCAATGTTTCCAGTTACCTGAGTGGGTATTGATTCAAGGAAGTACAAACCAGAGGATATTCCAGAATTTGTTCCATTGCTGTAGAAAAATAATCCTTCACTGGTGCTTCCTATACCAACTCTTGTAGTTACAAGTCCAATATTGTCAGGACCTTTGTTAATTACAAATACCTCAGTTGAGTTTTGTCCTAAGAATGGTAATTTGAATTCATTAACTAATGGAGTTCTACCTACATCAAAGCGATTTGCACCATTTCTTTTATTTAAAATAACCTTTTGACCTGTAATAAAGGGATGATTTGGTAAATGAAGTGTCCTTGTTGGAATAGAAGTATTATTTTTAATATCACCTACTACTCTTTCAACTTTGATTGCTCCTCCAGCTGTTGTTCCAACACCAACTGATTGAGGACCGTTGAAATAAACTTTTCTATCAAAAGAAGATATGAATTTATTTGTTCTAACAGGTATGGTAATTTCATTATTTAAAACATCTACGTTAGATCCTAAAGTATGAGCAATTCCTGTATTTCTTAATATTCTTACTACATTTCCATCGAATACATTTAATACTTGTACTTCTTCAACATCAGTTACATTACCAGATCCAACTCTTAACGTACTACCTATTGAAATTTGATCTGGTACTTCAGTCAAGTATAAATCTTGTATTAATCCAGCAGCAGAACCAGTGGTCATGCTTTTTGCTAATCCAACTCTCTCTGTTGAGACTCCTACTTGGAATGTATTTGTTAAATTAAATATATCTGTGCTTAATCCAGAGATCGAAACATGATCTTGATCGTTAAGTTCAATAAATGGTAAAAATCTAGCAGTAACTTGATAAGGACTATCCCATTCAAATATTGCATTTTCAAAAGGTATTATTGTTGTTTCTATATTTGATACACCAATTCCTACAATCTCATCAACTTGAGCACGGAATCCAGACCCATTTGTACCTTCATCATCAAAATTAGTTGTATCTCCAACTTTATAACCATCACCACCATTCAAAATTGTAAATCCATCTACCCCACCTTTAGTTACAGATTCAATTTTTGAAACTTGTCTAATTTTTTCATATGATTCTATAATAAAATCATTGCCTGAGAATTTTTCATCAACATTATATGGAAATGTATTTCTTCTAATTCCTGATTTATTAAAATCAAATTCTTGATTTAAGGTAGTATTTTCGATAATTAAAGGAGACCTATATGTGTTTCCTATGAAATAAGGATATACACCCTCTAACTTATTAGATGCAGTGCCTAAACCAACACTTGTAAAGTATGCATAAACTCCATTTGGAAATTCAGGTGTTTTACCAAATCTACCATTGTGAATGTCAAGATCACCTGTGCCATCATAGATATGATCTTCAACAAAAAATCCTGCTTCATATCCTGTTGGACGATTTTTTACTTTACTAATATCAGTTTTATATGAAGGAGTAATTATTTTTAAGTCAGAGTTGATATTGTTAGGATCAGAATAACCAAAAGGACCGTAAATTGGATTACCATCATAAGCCCAACCTACGATTGGAGAGTGCCCAATTATTTGATTAAATTCACCATTTGAATTAATAGTGAAAGTGTTTTCAAAATTATTAGCGATCTCTTGTGAATAACCTAAAACACTGAATTTTAGTGAATCATCTTTTGTAGATAAGAATGTATCACCAAATCTTTTAGTATTGTTTAAAGTTAAACTCCTTACTCTAGCACTGTATGAACCATTAGTTCCTCTAGAGAATCCCCTAACTTCAGTAGAGACACTACTGTAACCAATACCACTATTAATAACAATTGCATCAATAACTTGTCCATTTGATACTACTGGTCTAACAACTGCACCTGCACCACCACCAGTTGATGTAACCACTAATTCTGGACTTGAATTATATTCTCTACCTCTATTGACTACTGCAACATCTGTGATTTTACCATCTACAATTATCGGTTTAAATTCTGCAAACTTTCCATTTTCAATCGTTACTTTTGGAATTACCTCTTTATCCAAGGTTACAGAACCATAATTGGTTCCTTCCTCATAAAGATATCCACCAATTAATTTACCAGTAACAACAGGAGTTATAACAATATTACCAGTGACAGTAGAACCATATGATACATCAACGTTAACTTTTATTTTTGGATAATTAAATATCTGAAATCCTTCACCAGTTGATAAAAGGTCTACATACTTTCCTCTATTATAATCTGACATTGATGTGCCACCAACACCAGCATTTGATAATTTAAATGAATCATCTGTTATCTTCTGAATCATATATGAAGTTGTAGTTGTCAAACCTTGTATCTCTGTAGTCTCAGCAGAGTATTCTACAATTTCACCACTTTGAAATCCATGATTTTTAAAATTAATAGTATTATATGATGTTGAAATACCAGCAGGTTTTACTCTTAATTTACGATGAGTGTATCCTGAACCCTCATTTAATACTTTTACAGCAACAAGAGTATTTTTACTTTCAGTTCTAAACCTGTGAATACCACTAGCAGCAGTATCAGTTGATAATCCTACAGTATTAATACCAGTAGTTCCAAATAAGGCATCAACTCTAGTGTTAAAAATTCTAACAGTAGATGGGTTTATAGATCTTACAAAGTAAGGAGCACCATCTGAGAGTGTGCCACTAATTTTGTTTTCAACATCAAATGCAGTACCAATACCAATTGGTGCATTTCCATTTGAATTATAGTAAACTAACTGACCATCTAAAAGATTATGCTGAGTTTTAAATGTAATTGTTTCATTTACTATATCAACACCACCATTGAAAAATACATCTCTACTATCAAATTCCAAAAATCTATTTCTACTTCCTAATATTGGTTGCAATACACATCCATTTCCATTACCACCAGTGAGTGAAATGCTTGTTACAGCGTCTATGTCAAACTCTTGAGGATCTACAAATACTTCTTTAACACTTCCTTGTATAACTGGTTCTACTGCAGCACCTACACCAGAACTTGTTTCAATACCAACAATCGGAGGATTGACTATATCATATCCATCACCACCGTTTAATAGATCAATTGACTCTAATGGACCATAATATATTTGATTATCTGAAATAGGTGAACGAATTTGTACTCCATTAACTAATATACCTATATCATTGAATGGAACTTCTTGCTTAGAACTAACAAATAAATTTTGAGTTAGAGGAAATTTTCTTAATACACTATCTGCTTCTAAAACTCTACTAGCATGTTGCTTTAACACAAATTTGTGAACATCAGTTGTAGAGGTCGTAGGACCTACTTGAACTGTACTCGCTGATCCAATTTGTGCTGTAGATTGAAATAATCTTATTTTAGTAATATCTTGATTTGGATTATCAGGTATTACAGGATCAACAAAGTATGTTCTGCCAGTATCTAAACCTATTAGTCCACCACCATCTGGTTGATATACAACAGCATCACCTTGAATAAATTTGATACTTCTATTAAGTGGAAAATTTATAAAACTATATCTATCATTTAAAGGACTAAAACCATCCAATCCTGCTGCTGTGCTACCTGTAAGAGTCTCTTCGATTATATCAGTTGTAATATCGTAACTAGGTAAAGAGTTTGATGCAACATAACCATCAGTGTTTCCATCAACATAAACTCCTAAAACGTTAGAAATTATATTATCATTACCTTGTGCTAATGCAACACCTGAACTTGATGCCTTATCAATAACTCTTCGTATATCATATAATTGATTTGGATTTTGAGTGAATCCAGCAATGTTTGATGCAGTTATTTGATTCAATCCAACGTCGATACTTGCGACAGTACCACTTCCAGCGATTACCTGTTCGTTTCTTTCCAAAATATCAAATCTATCACCAACTTTTAAAGATGCTTTGTCAATGGTTGTTCTTAATTTAAAAGTCGAACCAGTTATATCTACTTGAAATCTTGAACTTGTATTATAAATCCATGAGTTTGAATATATTTGTTTATAATTATCATTATCATTTACTATCTTTTCACCTACATTTTTGACAAAAAAGTTTTCTCCTTCGTTTATCAAACTAATATCTGTGATTGGAATTAATTCTGAAAGGACACCTGTAATTCTTAAATCTACTCTTTTACTTAAATCGCCATTTTCAAATCCAAATATTGTCTCATCTGCTCTTATATCATCTGCAGTGCCAATACCAACACCCACTCCACTACATCCAAAAAACTGATTAATTGTTTTTGATGTATATTCTATTGATGAATTTGCTCCACTAATGATAGTTCCTGTAGTACCAAATCCAACTGTTGAATCTACATTAATAATTGATGCACCAGCACCAACTTGATCTAAAACTTTAGTTCTTCCTGGTACAGTGAATACACCCTCAATAAGATCGTTATCACTAAATCCTACAAATAAAGCAATTTTATAATAATTCTTACCTTCTCTCTTAATTATTTCAACTTCAGATACCGATGCGTTAGTAGATGTATCAGTTGATTTGAATATTGTTTGACCAGTTAAGTTTTGTGGTTCACCAGTTGGAGTGATTAAATCAGCAACTACAACTTCTCTACGAATAAATTCAGCACCAGATGGTTTAATTAGATTTCCCTCTAAATCAAGAACCTTTGAATCAACTCCATATAATACTTTGAATAATATTTTAATTGATTCTTCAATACCCTTTGATTGATAAAAAGAACGAGAGAACTTTACAAAGTTTCCAACATCTAAATCTTCTGAAAAATCATTATTTTCTAAACCTGGCAAAAAAGTTTTCTTTAATTTCTTGAAAAATTCTTGTATGAAAAGAACAGATAGATTAGTTAAAGTAGATCCAGATGTATGTGCTTCTGCTGTTGTATCATCAAATTCAAGACTCTCACGATTTATTTCTAGTAATGATGAAGATACCCCGACATTATATCCTGATACTCCACTAAATCCACGGATACAACCAGTAAATGTAGTTGATGTTATGCCTGTATAAGATATAATCTCATCATCAATTTTAAGTAAACCATACTCAGAAGGAAATCCTTTTGTACTTGGAACCGTTATCGTGGTATCAGTTATTGATACATCAGCAGATATTGTAGTTACACCTACAACTACTTCAGGAACTAGATTATCTACTTTTAAATATTGATCAAAATTATTGATTAAATCGCTTGCACCACCTTGAAACTCTTGTGAGATGTAATATTGTTTTAAAAATTCTGTAGCATTAGGAAAATCAGATACCACAAATTCAGGTAACTGATTCTCAATAATCGTATTGACTTTTATTCTTTTGTCAATTTGTGACATAAATTATTTCCTCTCTAAATCTCCATTCGAGTAACTAGAGGTATAGTAGTCTCTTGTAAACACAACTCCTGATACATCTTCTCCTGAAGCAATTACGTCCTTAATAGTATTTATTGTGCTTTTCGATACGTCAAAACTAAGATATAAGTCCTTCAAACCTACAACGTCATTAGATTCTGGGAATGCTTGTATTTCGACTATATTGTTATCATTAACTGTAGAGGTTATATTAATTGTATTCAATATTACCTCACCTTTTTTATAATCAACAATTCCAGCATCTTTTACAATAACTCTCTGCTCATTCTTATTATTTTTAGTTACAACTGAAAGAGTACCCATATTACTACCATCTAAGTTTCCAGATAGATTTTTATTTGGAACATCAGTGATATAAGCAGTATCATTAAAACCAGAGATTGTAAATCCTGTGCTCTTTATGTTGTATCCAGCAGGGTTAATATTAAAACGATTACCAAAACATAATTCGTATTGAGCGAATTGATTTAATAATGCCTTCAAATCTCTTCTTATTATGACTTTTGTAATATTAGATGTAATTCCATTATCAACACGATCAATAAGAGTACTAACTTTACTATATTTGAATCTACCACCAAACTTATTCAACTCTACATTATTTGCGTAATTATTCAAACTTCTGACAATAGATGTTCTTAAATCAGTTGAAGATGATATCTGTGAAGGATTGTAGTAAATGTTTGTATCAACTTCTACATATAGTAGTTTTAAATCAACTATTTCTGAATTTATACCAGCGATAGCGTAACTCTTTAATTTATTTTTTATTTGAGACTTATCAAAATCTGATACAAATGTACCATTTTTTGGTTTGATACTAATTTGAACTTTACCGAATTGTGGAGGATCTAATTCTTCTCCTCCAATCACTGCAACTGATTCTGTCTGAGGAAAAATATTTGCAATTATAGCTTCATAATCTCTTGGTGTAACTGCTCTATATTGTGCTGAGTAAAGTCTTGGAGCAAGATACTTAATAGAAGATACATCTTCTACTTCAGCACCATTAGAAGCGTTTTGAACCGTACTTATTGAGATAGTATCACTTGGTGTGAATAGGGTATTATCACTCTTGATAAATGATCCTTGGAAACTAAAGTTAGAAGGTCCATTTCCTGTTTCTCCGTCAGTAACAATATATGTTGCAGTGATTATTGATTTATTTTCTAATTTCCTTCCAAAAAGACCATCACCAAATAAAATCTCATATTTTTCATCTTGAACTTCTTGTGCAAGGAATATTTCAGAGTTTTTATCAATATTAAGTATATTATCAATCATACGATACTTTCTTCCAAGACTAGTATCACTCGGACCAGATACAAACACTCTTAGTGTTGAACTATCAATATTAGGACTATCAATAATGAATCTTTGATCCTTAGAAGTATCTACACGATAAACTCTTGAAAGTAAAGTTCCCTCATAAACATCGATTGGATTATCAAATTGAGCAAAAGATGTACCACCTATGTCCCTGATTCTTGATGAAACAACATCATCAGGAACAGAAAAACGGAATGTAGTATTATCTGAGTTACCAACAACAACTAATCCTTTTTGTAATGTTAAAAATTTAGTTGTGGCATCGTTTGTTGGACCTACGTTTATATCACCGATTTTAATTTTTGCGATTGCAGCAGTTTTTGAACGTGGAACATAACCAATATTTCTTGCAAGTGAAACAACATTCTCTCTTATTGTTGCAGAGTCTAAGAAAGATTCGTTTGCTACTAAATTTGCGTTAAATGCATTAATATAAGTATTATATGCTAATGTGTCAATTAAAACTGAAAAGTTAGAACCCTCAAAGTCAAAATCACTAAAATTTGAGTTTGAACGAAGAAAATCTTTTATTTGTGCTTTGATTTGGTCAAAGTCTAAACTTGTAAACTGTGTAAAGGGCATATTATCTCGTTGGTTCTAATATAAATGAGAAACTTTGTAGGGGAGCTTGTATTCCTACAATTTCAAAAAGCACTTTTACCTCAATTGCGTTAGAATCTGGTTTTGCATCAACCTCAACACCAATATCACCGACTCTTGGTTCATAATTACGTACCGTTTGTCGAACCATATCTTCTATTATCATAACAGAAGACGCTGTGAAGTTCTCAAACAACATTCCACGGACATTTGTACCCAAATTTGAGTCAAAAAACCTCTCTGTTGGAATTGTTTCAACTAAATTTCTAACTGCACGTATGATTGCTCGCTCATTAATAAGCACAGGAAGGTCTTTTGTCACTGGATGTGGGTCAAAAGACAAACTGATATCCTTAAATGCTCTTGATTTGCGTTGAATCGCCATTATTAATGCTTTTAGATTTATTTATACCCTATCTTGCATAATCATTCATTACATAATCATCAGTATCAAAGTAATTCAGTAACCACCAAGCAACTGAACGTGGATTTTTGTTCCCACAAGTAAAAATATCGAAGGAAACACAGTTTTTTTCTGGCCAAGTGTGGCAAGAAAGGTGACTTTCACCCAAAGTTACTGTGCAAGTCACTCCTTGAGGGTCAAATTTGTGTGTATAAGTGTTTAAAACATCTAAACCTTCAGTTTTACAAGCACTGACACAGACTTTTTCGATTTTATCCCTATCATTTAATTTTTCAAAGGGTACATTATACACTTCAACGAGTAAATGTGTACCCATGTGGGCATTTTTTACGTGTTTCATCCCAATTCTGGTTCAAATGGTTTTCTATCGTTGGTTTTTTTCCTTTCTTTTGCTGTTTTCCAGAAATAATTCTCTTCTGAACCTAATCCATCACGATCATGACCGTTTTCCACCTGATAATACACGGTTGAAACCTTAAAATCAGGATTCTTAGGTGTCTCAGGAGTGATACTGTTGTCATATATCCTCATTCTGTTGTTTGGATAGAGACAAAACTGTCCATTATCCAATTCTAAGAGGTTATGACTCTTATGTTCCGCTGGTTGTTCACTCGTAGAGTAGTCTACAGCGTCTACATCTTGATGATAATTGTCTAAAGTGCAAATATAAGTGCCTGTTTGCGTTCCAAAGTCTCTTGTATAGACCTCATAGTGCATTGAACCGATGAATTGTTTCTGTACTGCAACAACACCAAAGTCCATACAGTTCCAAAACTGTAGGTTGTGCAGTGTCATATCGGGGTCTGGCGTCTCAGGAGAGGAGAGAAAAGCGCTTATTGGTAACTTATCATACATTGCAGCGTATTCTGGTAGATAAGTTTCAAAATAAAACGCACGGCCAGGCATACTTTTTGCAGAAACCCAGACTCCTTTGACAAATTCACCATGACCACTCTGATGATCAGTTAAATATTCTTTTCTTACCCATACTTCATAAGCGGGTAAATTAGTTATTAATGTACTCATTTCCAGATTTGATGTTCAAGTGGATAATTAAATAAAATTTCCTCGTCTTTTTGTATGACTCTTGTTGTTATATATTCTCCTAACTTACCAAGTCTTACATTTGCATTGTTTGAATGATTCACATAGTATGCTGCATACATTCGATCTAGGTCACAATCTAACCAGAATGCTTCCTCGTTACAAAAGGTAAGACTTTCAACATGAGAATGAATCTCTTTAGGAATCGAACTCCATTCATGTTTTGATATTTGTTCTTTTGTAACTGGCCATATTGTAAATGATTCTGGAATTGTTGTCAATGCAAAGACACCAACTCCATCACATACATGACTTGGTGCAAGATAAGTATAAAGATTACCTACCTTGCCCACGATACTTCTTCTTTCTTTTATTGCGACTTGTCGGTGCAAGTATTGTATTGACTGATTTACCTTGACGAGTCTTCTTTGGTTTTGACTCAATGGTAGGTAAACCCATACTAAAACGAACTGCCATTACTTTGTTCTCCTGTCACGATTTAAAGGTGACGCAAAATAGTCACGATTCACAAAGTATAATAATACAAGAGTGAATAAAATACCAAAGAAACCAACAATCAGTATTGGTGACTCTGGAATATCATAAACTGGAACTGTCATCTAGCTTTAAAATAATTGTACATAAGATAGGAATAATATCCGAGGGCGGAGAAACACGCTGCTCCAATCAATACTTCCATTACTGATTCTCCTTGAGTGACATGTCAATGATCTCGACCTCATCTGGATCGATTGCACCTTCTCTTCCCTCGTCAAATCTCTGAACGAGTATTTGCATTGCATCATACTTTCCCGCTTCACTGAGAAGGCCTTGGGAGAGTTCGCGCCCATTGTGTATAAGTTTATACTTTCTTTCTAATTTACCTTTAACCATAATAACTCCTATGAATGTGGATTGTAATAGTATAACATGTAGAGAATCACAAAGATTACTACAATAAAGATGAGACCAGCCATCAGATTACCCTCGTCTTTTCATGACCCACTCGTATTCGTGGATCGCACCATGTTACCATACCTTCTTTCTTTGCATCTAAACAGAACGATACATC